>Ga0255343_1000293_pt1 | contig 86251 bp, 60 predicted proteins | sample wastewater_treat_4_FD_192413 | JGI IMG/M metagenome (GOLD analysis project Ga0255343, IMG submission 192413) | Wastewater microbial communities from Lulu Island WWTP, Vancouver, Canada - plant16 | ecosystem: Engineered > WWTP > Wastewater > Unclassified | place: Canada: Vancouver, British... | reverse complement strand
ATTACAATAACGATAGAATAAAATTGAGGCTGAAAGGAAAAAGCCCGGTAAAATACCGAGCTTTGTTCCAATCTAAAAGAGCCTCTTAATAATGTTAAACCGTCCAACTTTTGGGGGTCACATCAAATACCGAGCTTTGTTCCAATCTAAAAGAGCCTCTTAATAATGTTAAACCGTCCAACTTTTGGGGGTCACATCACTATTGGTTGGGCATTTTTATTTTTTTATTTTTGTTTGGAATTTTACAATTTTTGTTGTCTTTGTAATATCAAAGTGATCTCAGATTTTTTACTAACGACCCAAATGAAGTTTAAAAAGATATTTCCGATAATCGCAGTTGTACTGCTGACCTTTTCCTGTAACACCAACAACTCCAATATTGACGATATTACCGACGATGAGGGTGTCTATGGCTATGCCACGTATACAGATGGCCGCCCTATCGCAGGGATGGTCGTTAGCGATGGCTTCAGTGCAGTAATCACCGATAAAGATGGCTTTTATAGCATTGAGTCACCATCACCACACACTTTCTACATATTTGCATCAATTCCGGCAGATTGTAAGATAGTCGAAAACTCCGAAGGCAATCCCGATTTTTATCACAAATACACGGCAGATCGGAGCAGATACGACTTCAAGTTCGAGCGCATGGCTGTGGAGAACGACTTTGTGGTTTATGCGCTTGCAGATCCGCAATGCAAGGACAATGTTCACATTACTCGCTTCGAGTCGGAAACAATTGCGGATATCCTGAAGACGCAGAAGAGTGAGAGCCTGCCCATTTACGGGGTCACTCTGGGAGATATTGTCTATTCTGAGGGGAAACGCAACTGTGCTCCCTATATGGCTGAAATGCGCAGAGTGATGTCATCGCGAAATATTGGTTTTCCGGTGTTTCAGACTATGGGCAACCACGATGTCTTCGCAAGCGCAACCGAACCCATAGTGGCTCAGGATTTCAATTTGGGCTATCAACGAGATTTCGAGTCAATCTTCGGTCCCGTCAATTTCTCCTGGAATAGAGGTACGGTTCATTTCGTGCACATGAGAAATGTCATATTCCGGAGCAATACCGTCTATGATTCGTATGAGGATGGTTTTACGATGGCCCAGGTGGAGTGGCTAAGGCAGGATTTGAAGTATGTTCCAAAAGATAAACTGGTGGTGCTTTGTGTTCATATTCCGTTACTCAAAAACAGTGACGGCAATATCCACCTGGTGAGGTTTGCACTCTCTGATTTCGACAATGCCATTGTCTTTTCCGGGCACACTCATTATATGCGTAATGAGCCGGATCTGCCACTCCCTGAAAAGGTTCATGCAGCCGTCAGCGGAGCCTGGTGGCACTCCGTTCTCAATGGGGACGGTTCGCCCAACGGCTACGGGATCCATTATTTTAGCGGAAACAAAATTGTCAACTCCATTTACAAAGGTGTAAATGGTAAAATGGCCTCCAAGGAGTATCAGATACGCATGTATCGCGGAAATGCCAAAACAGGCGGGAAATATGAAAAGTTTCAGTTTCCACTTACATCCGGAGATGTCGTAGCCTCCATTTTCAACAGTTCTTCCGCTTGGAATGTAAAGGTTTTTGAAGATGGCGTTTACAGCGGTGATATGCAAAGGATACCTGCCAAACGCTATACAGGTGATGTCATAGGTGCCGACTCAAGTCAGGATTGGTGGGCAATCGGATACAATGTAGGCGTAGTCGGTCGTGGTCATGTTTCCGGCACTCGCTCCAACTATATGACTTCAAGTTACGGTACTTGGAAATATACTCTTAAAAATCCTGAAGCCGATGTCCGTATAGAAGCTACCGACGGATATGGCAACAAATATGTCTGTACACATTTCACACCCGACTTCGATTATTCAGATTTAGGGGAATAAGGTGTGTGTGGTTTTTAATTGGAGTTTTAAAAAATATAGATATCTTTGTGATATTAAAATGATATTAAATTTTTAAAGAAATGAAACAAGTTCAGGAAAAATTCATCTCTCCTTCGAATGGCTGGATGATGTTGTTCGTCTCTATTATTGGCATGGGCGTCTGCATAGTGGTGCCTGCTATATTCCTCAGCAAAGGTGGAAGTGATTGGTGGGGATTGCTTTTCGTTGTTTCCACGATCTTTTTCTTTCTTCTATCGGGTTTGACCATTGTAAATCCGAATGAGAGCAAAGTGGTACTCTTTTTCGGCAAATATGTCGGGACAATCGTGGACAACGGATTCTTTTTTGTCAATCCTTTTACAAAAAGGACTACCGTTTCCCTCAGGGCACGCAATCTCAATGCCGATCCCATTAAGGTCAATGATAAGATGGGCAACCCGATCATGATCGGCATCGTACTGGTATGGAGAGTCAAGGACACATTTAAGGCCTCTTTCGAGGTTGACAATTATGTAAAATTTGTGGATGTACAGAGTGAGGCCGCAATCCGTAATCTTGCAGGCTCCTATCCCTACGATAATCTCGAGGACGAAGAAGCCGCCATCACTTTACGCAGCGGGGGCGAAGAAGTTAACGATCTGCTCGAAAAATCTCTTCAGGATCGCCTGAACATTGCAGGCATCGAAGTCATGGAGGCGCGCATCAGTTACCTTGCGTATGCTCCGGAAATTGCCAGCGCAATGCTTCAGCGTCAGCAGGCAACAGCCATTGTTGCAGCACGCCACAAAATCGTGGAAGGTGCAGTAAGTATGGTTCAGATGGCACTCCAGCAACTCTCCGATAAAGAAATCATCGAGCTGGATGAGGAGAAAAAGGTTGCAATGGTGAGCAATCTGATGGTAGTTCTTACTTCGGATAGAGCCGCGACTCCCATAGTCAATGCCGGCTCACTTTACTAATAAAGGACGATGTCATGGCCAAAGAGAAAAAACCATTTGTCCTCAGGATAGATTCGAAAACATTGGCCGCCCTCGAAAAGTGGGCGGCCGATGAATTCCGTAGTGTCAATGGCCAGCTGGAATATATCATCACCGAAGCCCTCCGCAAGTCAAAACGGCTGAAAACGGCCAAAAACGAGAAAGCGCAGCCTAATGATTTTTAAAAAGATATTCCCCATACTCATAGTTGCGCTGCTCGCATTCTCATGCAATGGGAGTAATTCTCACATAGATATAGAGAATAAAGGTAATGAAAGAATTTCCGGTTATGCCACCTACACGGATGGCACTCCCATCGTCGGAATGGTCGTAAGCGACGGTTTCAGTTGCGTCATCACCGATAACGAGGGTCATTACACCATTGAATCACCCTCATCCAACACCTTCTATATCTATGCATCCATTCCCGCAGACTGCAAGATCGAAGAAAATCCTGATGGGAATCCCGATTTTTACCACAAATACACGGTGGAGCGCAGCATCTACGACTTCAAATTTGAGCGCATCGAGGTAGAGAACGATTTTGTACTCTATGCTCTTGCCGATCCGCAGTGTGCCCATGAGAAGCATATTGCCCGTTTTGAGTCGGAGACAGTTGCGGATATTAAAGAGACGCAAAAGAGTGAAGAACTACCCCCTTACGGTGTTACTCTTGGAGATATAGTCTATTCCAAAGGCGTGCGCAATTGCATTCCACTTATGGAAGAGATGCGCCGTATTATGTCCAAGAGCAATATCGGATTTCCTATCTTTCAGACAATGGGGAATCATGATGTCTTCGCCAGTACGACGCAGCCCATCGAGGATTTAGACTTCAATTTGGGATTTCAGCGCGATTTCGAGAAGATTTTTGGCCCTATAAACTACTCATGGAATAGAGGCGAGGTACATTTTATACACATGAGGAATATTATCTTCAAGGACAAAAGTGACTTTAGTTCCTATGCAAATGGTTTTACCACCTCGCAGGTGGAGTGGCTCAAGCAGGACTTGATGCATGTCCCTAAAGATAAGATGGTGGTACTTTGTGTTCACATACCGCTACTTAGAGATATCGGTGCAAATATTGATTTGGTAAGGTCGGCGCTCACCTCTTTTGAAAATGTCATTGTCTTTTCTGGTCACCTTCACTATATGCTCAATGGACTCAATTTGCCGCTTCCCGAGTTGGTCCATCCTGCCGTGTGCGGAGCCTTTTGGTCTTCTTCTCTTAAAGGCGATGGCTTGTTAAATGGCTACGGGATCCATTATTTCAGCGGAAATAAGATTGTCAACTCCATTTTCAAAGGTGTAAAGAGCGGAGCTGAATAGTTAACTTTGTGAAACAACTCTCTTAAAATACAATAGTATGTCCAACATTTCACCCAAAAAGAAAGAAAACATAGGCCTTTCGCCTTACGATCTGAAATTTCGCGGACGGAAACGAGCCGACAAAGTTCGCATGACGGTTTTCGATATAACTCCGGACAATGTTACCGAAACTCAAATTCACTCCGTGGAGGAACTGCGCAAATACCGCGACTCTTCATCAATCACCTGGATCAATGTGGATGGATTGCACAACGAGCAGATTATTGGAGATATATCCACCATTTTTTCCATTCCTGCCTATATCCTTTCGGATGTGATGGAGCCATCTTCCCGTCCGCAAACCGAAGCATTCGACAACGGTTTTTTCGTCTCCATAAAAATGTTGGAATCCGACGATAAAAAGAATACCATAGGCGTGGATAATCTGAGCTTAATTGTGATGGAGGGGATTCTTATTACATTTCAGGAAGAAAAGGGCGATGTGTTTGATCCCGTTCGGGACAGAATTCGTAAACACACAACCAAAATCCGCACTTCCGGAGCCGACTATCTGGCCTTTGCCCTGCTCGATGTGGTAATCGACAATTACATTTACATTTTGGGTGTTTACGGCGAAAAGGTGGAAGAGCTGGAAGGACAACTTGTCCTGAATATCAATAAAGAGACCCTGAAAATCATCAATTCATTTAAGCACGAACTAAATGATCTGCGCATAAACATAAAGCCGGCCAAAGAGATGGTAAGCAGTCTGGTAAAGCTGGATACCGAATTGATACAGGAGGAAAATCAGAAGCACTATAAAGAATTGCAGGACAATATCAATCAGGCGGTAGATTTACTGGACTATTATCGTGAAGTGCTTTACGACGAACTCAGCATGTATCATTCTGCCATGAGTACAAAACTTAACGACACGATGAAATTGCTCACCATTTTCTCGGTTATTTTCATTCCGCTTACCTTTATCGTAGGCGTTTATGGAATGAATTTCAGCAATATGCCCGAACTCCGAACAGAAAATGGCTACTTTGCCGTATGGGGAGTTATGTTGGTTTCAGTGCTTGTAATGTTGTGGTACTTTAAGAAGAAAAAATGGTTCTAGAGTCAGTTCACACAACAAACCCTGAAAGTCGTAAATGACATAAACCCCGAAAGTTTTTTGTCTAACTTTCAGGGTTTTGTTGTCTTATCGGTAAGAAAGATTTTCTGCTCAAAGAATTATAATTACTTCCAATGGTTCGGAATAGAGTTGTAATTGGTGACATTGGCGTTATAAAAACAACGACTAATTGGCCATGTTGTCGGACCTGCTGTACCCCCGCCTCCGTTAAATAACCATAACTTTGGGGCTTCACCTTGTGGCATAGTGTAGTTAGTGCCTGCTTCGTAAAAACACATTGAAAATCTCATCCATTTTCCGGCAAATAAGTCAGGGTTGGTAACCGGATCGGGGAAAATATCCGATCTTAATATAAGATTAAAGCAACTAAAAAAGCATTGGTTAAAGTTTGATACTTCTCTATTATACTTGAACATATCTGCCGGAATAGTGGTTAAGAATATGCAGAAGGCGAAACAACCATAGATATCTGTTGTTCCCATATTGAGCAGGGGATCAAGTATAGATGTCAATAATGTGTCCGCCATAGCGGTGGTTTGATTAAAGAATTCGAGTTGTAGCATCTGTTTATGTGAGTAATCAAGCTGGTCGGATGAAATGGTAATAGTATAAGTGCCCTTTTTGGCGTAAGTATGAGAAGCAATGGTCTTCGAAAGCGTAGCATTTTTCTTTATGTATGATTTGTTCTCATCTCCCCAATCAATCGTCAGGCTGGTTGGACTTATTGAAGAATTATCCCTTTGCCAAATTTCGTACAACTTATTATCTTGAGGTGTTTTGACTTGATAGCGGAATTGAGGCTTTTGAATGGTTCCCCAACCTCCGTTTACAGTAGCGGTGTAACGCTTGCCCGGGTCGTATGTCTTCCCGTCGGCTACCGTAGTACTCCATTCATACGCTGCACCGGTACCAATCACTGTTATTTTTACCTCCCCATTTGAAGCAATATCAATCACAGCAGGGTCAAAAGCAAGGTAAAGGGTTATGGTTCTATAAAATCCAAAGTGAACCCCTGAGTCGATATAATCAAGGATGGCTGATCGGGTTCCCGTAGTTGTCTCAACCTTCCAAATCAACTTTGTGATGTCTCCGATCTGCTTCGGAATATAATCAAGTGCAAATTTAATTATACTGCTCTGTAAGGTTAAGTTAAAGGTCTGGTTGAGAGCATTGGCATCCGTGTCGCTTAATAGCAGTTTGCCACTAAGATGACCTGTTTTGTCGCCATATCGCTGAGTCTGCTCCCAGAATTCATTAGTCAACTGCACATTGCCATTCTCATCTAATGAGAGACCCTCCACCTTGTAATAGGCTTTGTAAGTTGTAGCGCCTGTCACCGGTGTTCCTTCAAATTCGTCGCCATTTCCTTTCCAGGTAAAGGTGGATTTGTTGACATAGGCTCCGGTAGCATCATATCCGGCCAGCAGGAGTGTATCGCCGGTCTTCCAAGCGAGAGTGCCGCCACTACCCTGGGTGTTAGAGTCAGTATACGTCACGCGGGTTTCAGGTGGAATGGATGCCCTGATAGTTACAATCTCTCCCTCATGCTCTCCAGGTTCGGGAATATCAATGTTGCGTTCGCAACTTGCTGCCATTATAGCGAGAAGTGCAAAAAAACATAGTTTGAATTTCATAATTCTTGTTGTTTTAGATGTTGGTTTTTTGAAATTCAACACGTTCCCTTCAAGTTGTACTCTTAATTATGATCGTCACAGTCGTACGGTTCGGTTGCAATGAATATAATAGTCTTCGTAAAACGATTGAATTTCAACAGGCGAAGTTAGAAAATTTTTTAATATGGCAATACGTTTAGTGAAAAGCCTTGAGCGACCGGCAAGAAGTTGCGGAGCATGATGTACGGGGTGTTTATGGCGTTAGTAATTCAATACTATAAAAACGCTTATTCGGAACTAATTACTAATAACTCCACATTACAACAAACCCGGAAAGTTTTATGACTTTCAGGGTTTGCTGCCTCCACTAATAGGATTGTTGGTTATTGCTGGAGAGCGTTATTGCCAATCGGCATTATCGGCTAATTTAGTACAGTTTCAATTACCTGAAGTAAACAGGCGTACGGAAAACCCGTAATTATTAAGTCCAGTCTTCGATTGTGCATAGGTGTCCCTAAAACCCATGATGTTTCCGGATGTCGAAGACCAGAAAGCACCGCCTATCCCCCTATCGCTGTAATCTTTACTATTTCCACTTGCAGGGAAGTAACGAACGACGTCATTCTCCGTGTTGGCGCTCCAGAATGATGCATCAGCGATTTGATCAACGGTAATAGTTTGTCCGTACACACTGCGGCTGGTAATTTTTAAATGACAGTTGTTGGTGCCCTTGCCGGTATATTCATACTTCCAGGCCGATACCAGGTGAGTACCCTTGTAACGTAGGGCATAGGTGGTTGTATCACTAGGATGATTGCGGAAATCACTCGTCATTGTGTAAATATTCCCCGCTACAGTTACAGTCTCAGATTGATTATCATAAGGAGTATTGGAGCCGTATTTAACCCACATAGTTGATGGCGCTATAGAGCGCCACTCTCCAGAGCTGGGTAAGTGATAACGCTGCCCGCCTATTGTTATGTTGCCGAATTGAGCCACGGCATCATTATAGTTAAAGTATCCGCTTATATTACAGGCAGTCAAATCGCCCACGAAACCATCACCCGCGGGATTTATGTTATACTGGGCAACATAACTGAGCGGATTGGCCGTAGGGACAAGTGTATTGCCGGTAAAAAATAACGAAGTACCATTCCATATAGCGTAGAGATGATATGCCTTGCCCTTCTGCAATGCAGAGGTGCGGGCGGGCTTACTGTTTTCGGAAACATAGGTAGTCCCTCCGGAGGTTTGAGCATTCAATTTGATTTCAGGAGTATTGACAACTTCAGGCATTACCCATTGTGCCAATTGTACGGTGCTTCCGGTCGGGATATTAACAGTTCCGGTACTTGAAGGGGTTACAGTAGCATCTGCAACCTGTTTGCCAATCAAATCATAATGAGGCGCAGTTGTGCCACCCAAATAGGTGTAATACCATGTAGTTCCTCCGGTATTTGTCAATGTGGGAGTAATAGTAAAGTCCGATCCTGAAGTGTTCTTGAAGTTGAGACATTGCCATGCTCCCAAATGATTGAAGTTGATGGAGATTTGACCTACCGGAGGTGTAATTGCAACCTCGCCTGATACCGGTACGCTATTCAATGCGGTCAGTAAACTGAAGCCTATGGGAGAAACATTTACGTTGATTTTATGGTTTGTAGCGTCAAAAATATAGGGTACCCCGTGAAGGGCATAAAGCGTGAAGTTGTTATTAGCGTCGATACCTGCCGGAATATTGACGGTAAAGCTGGCATATTGTCCGTTAAGGGAAATATCCTGCTGGGTCAACGTCACATTAGTTCCCTCCTTAAGCGTGGCACCTTGCTGGAAGAAGAAATGTATTACATCTCCCACTTTCCACTTAACGATAAAATTCTTAGTTCCTATTTCAGGTTCTAAGCTAAGACGGGTTTCCGTTGATTCACTCGGCACGTATGCCGTAATCACGAGTTTGCATCCTACCGCCTCCTGTGTGGGCTGCTCATCTACAAGCTCATTTTTGGAGCATCCTACAATAAGAAGGAGCGCCGCTGCTATCCATATAAAGTATTTATTTTTCATATCTCTGTTCTTTAATACGTGCATGATCTTTTAGAGTAGATATGGTCAAACGTTACCAATCTTCACCATCAACATTAGTTACGTTGCCAAGGTCTGCTAAATCACCTCCCCAGCTTTTCGGAATGACATTTCTATTGACTACGTTGGCACCGGTGAAACAATCGGTAATCGTCCATGTTGTTCCTCGTCCACCTCCGTTAAACCCCCATAATTTAGGAGCGATGCCGGTTGGCGTCGTGTAATATGTGCCTATATTTTTAAAACAATTTCTGAAATCCATCGCTTTACCTGCAAAAAAATCTGCATTTGTGTTCGGATTAGGAAAAATTTCCTGTATTAATTTCAACTTTATGCATCCGTTGAAACACATGGCAAAATTCGTTGCTTTCGTATTATATTTGAAGAGGTCTGCCGGAATAGTAGTTAATCCGATGCACTTCATAAAGCAGGCACCGAAATTTGTTACCTGCGTATTGTACCTGAACAAATCCGCCGGAAGAGAGGTTAATCCTCCGCAGGTTCCAAAGCAGAGACTGAAATTTGTAACCTGTGTGTTGTACCTGAACAAATCCGCCGGAAGAGAGGTTAATCCGCTACATTTGACGAAGCAGCTTGAGAAGATTTCTGCTTGCGTATTATACCTGAATAGATCTGCCGGAATAGAGGTTAATCCGTTGCAGTCTCCGAAACATAACATGAAATTTTGTGCTTGTGTATTGTACTTGAACAGCTCCGCCGGAAGAGAGGTTAATTCGCTGCATTTAGCGAAGCAGCGATTAAAGTTATCTGCCTGAGTGTTGTACTTGAACAGTTCCGTGGGAATAGAAGTTAATCCGTTGCAATAAAAGAAGCAGTCGCCGAAATCTGTTGCTCCCATATTAGGGAAGGGGTCTAATATGGAAGTCAATAAATTATCCCCAGTTTGGGTGTCCCCGTTGTAGAATATGATTTGCGGCATCTGTTTGACGGAGGGTTCAACTTCATTTGAGGCTATGGTAATGGTATAATTGCCGGCGTTGTCATATGTATGCGAAGCAATAGTTTTTGCAAGCAAAGAGTCTTTCTGGATGGTTGTGTTTGGTTTCCCATCTCCCCAGTTAATCGTCAGATTGGCAGGGCTGGTGGAGGAAGATTCCTTTTGCCATATCTCGTAGAGCTGACTTGCCTGATCGGTTTTAATGGTAAAGCGGAATTCAGTTTTAGCATCTGTCCAACCTCCGGTTATGGTAGCGTAATAGCGCTTTCCGGCTTCGTAGGTCATGCCGCCGGTCTTGGTCGTGTTGGTGCTCCACTCGAATGACGCTGCGTTACCAATCAATGTAATCTTTATCTTTCCATTTGGACCAATCTTCATCACGGCAGGGTCAAAAGCAAGGTAAACGGTCATTTCTGAGCCTGGTACAACCAAGTCGAAGCTGGTCAGATCGAGGATTGCCGATCGGGTTTTCTCTCCCGGTACGGTTTCCACCGTCCAAATCAGTTTTTTGAGGCTGCCTGTCGCCGGTAGGGTGACTACAAATCTAATGATGCTGCTCTGTAAGGTTAAGTTAAATATCTGATTGAGGGCATTGGCCTCCGTGTCACTTAAGAAGAGTTTATTTCTGAGATGTGCCGTCGTATTGTTCCCGTCCTGTGTTTGTTGCCAGAAGTTGGCGGGAAGTTGTACTTCGCCATTGTCATCCAGAGTGATGATATTTCCGGGATAATAGACTTTATAAGTGGTGGCGGGGGTTGCACCCGGTATCGCAGATCCGGAAAAAGCGTCGCCACTGTCCCAGGTTAAGATAGAGCTTCCTATATAAGTTGTACCGTCATATCCGGCAAGCAGAAGCTGGTCACCCGTCTGCCATGCGAGTGAGCCACCGCTGCCTGGGATGTCAGAGTCCGTATATGCAACGCGGGTCTCCGCCGGGATCGTGGCTCTAATGGTAACGATCTCTCCCTCTTGCTCCGCAGGTTCGGGAAGAGGTTCGCGTGTACAACTCGCTGCCAATAGTGCAAGCAGTGTACAAATAGAGTAGATAGATAGTTTGAATTTCATACCTGTTTGTATTTTGGCAAAAGTATAGAAAATAGTACCCGAAAAAAGGTTTTGTTTCAGACTATAAAGGTATGATTATTTTTAATATGGTGAAAAATTTTTTGAAATAGTTTCAAGTCACGGATTGCAAATTGCGGAGTACGATGTACGGGGTGTTTATAGAGTTAGTAATTCAAAACTATAAAGACACTAATCTGAAACTAATTACCCATAATTAAGAACTATAAATAAATACGAAACTTGATACTCTAAACTCAGGACTATAGACTAAAAACTTACTCATAACTCAATACTCAGAATTATATTTACTGACTGATTAAGCCATTAACATTTCAAATCCAAATATTTTAGTTAATTTTGCTCACACAGACATTATAATTATGCGACATAAGCAAATAATAAATAGAATTCGCAAACTGCTTCAAAGGATTGATCCTGAGGCAGAAGTTATTCTTTATGGTTCTCAGGCTCGTGGCTATGCTCAAAAGGAGAGTGATATTGATTTGCTTATACTGATAAATGATGATGTTCTTACTCCGGAATATGAGCACGCGATTATACGCGCCTTGTATGAATTGGAAGTGTCATCGGGGATTATTATCAGTCCTATGATTACGACGCGCCAACGATGGAATAATCGCCCATTTCATACACCTTTTTCTATAAACATAATGAATGAGGGAGTGATATTATGACACGAGAACAGTTATCGGACGAGCATCGTATGGCGTTAGTGAAATATCGTTTAGAACGAGCCATAAAAACATTGGAAGAAGCCAAGTACATGCGTAAAGGGAATTTTTTCAATGCTGCAGTAAATCGGCTATACTATGCTTGTTATTATGCTGTCACTGCATTGCTCCTCGCACGAAACATAGAGGCAAACACGCATTCAGGAGTAAAGACAATGTTGTCTTTCCACTTTGTGCGTACGGGTTTATTGAGTTTAGAGGATGGCGCTACTTTTAGCAATTTATTTGATAAACGACATAGTAGCGATTACGATGACTTTACTTATTGTGATGCGGCATTAGTGGACTATCTTATTCCCCGCTCTGAAGATTTTATTAAAGCTATAGAAAAATTGATAAATCAGTCTTGAGTTTAATACTAAGGAAACTTACTTGAAACTACATACTCCCAACTCAAAAAAAAATCCACCGCGAGGTGGATTTTTTTGTAACTATTTTAATATTCTTCTTCGTCGAAGAAAAAGTCATCTTTTGTGGGGTAGTCGGGCCATATGTCTTCTATGGAGTCATAAGCCTCTCCGTCATCTTCGAGTTCCTGCAGATTTTCGATAACCTCCAGAGGTGCACCCGAACGTGTAGCATAATCAATCAATTCTTCTCTGGTTGCCGGCCAGGGAGCATCTTCAAGTTTCGATGCGAGCTCTAATGTCCAATACATATCTATCCTGAGTTTTAATGGTTTCTAAAAATGGGCTGCAAATATATATAAAAATATATATAACAAAAAACTATTTTTAAGGAATCCAGTAATCATCCTCGTGTCCGGAGTGGTAACACAAGTAACGGGCCAGAATGAAAAGATAGTCTGAAAGGCGATTTATATACTTGATAGCAACCAGATCCTGTTCGCTTTTATCTTCAATTTGCACGGCCATTCTTTCAGCCCTGCGACATACCGTACGGGCAATATGACATTTTGAAGAGAGTGCAGGAGAGGAGGGGAGGATAAATGCTTTCTGAGCGGGAATGGCATCGGTCATTCTGTCTATTTCCGACTCAAGAAATGAGATTTCAGCTTCATTCAAAGGTTTGAGTTTTGCCACCTGATGGTCAGAGGCCAGATGTGCTGAAGCCTGCATCAGAAATATCTGTATGCGTCTGATCTGGAAGTCCTCGCTTACCTCGGAGCGCAGAAGTCCCAGCCAGGAGATCAGTTCGTCCATATCGCCGTAGGCCATAACCCTCCGGTGCGCCTTACTGACGCGTTTGCCGCCAACCAGTGAGGTGGTGCCGTCATCGCCTCTTTTCGTATATAGTTTCATTTAAGGTGTTGTTTTGTTTGTTTCCTATCCTGTTTTTTGCGGAGCGGATTTGGGGTGTCCGATCCTATTTTGCCATCTTTCATCCTCACAATGCGGTTTGCGTGACGTGCAATATCCTCTTCATGCGTTACCAGGATAATGGTGTTGCCCTGTCTGTGGATTTCTCCGAAGAGCCGCATCACATCCTCCGAAGTTGTGGTGTCCAGATTGCCCGTCGGCTCATCCGCGAGGATAATAGAGGGGCGTGTAACTAACGCTCTTGCGAGTGCGACCCTCTGTCTTTGGCCTCCCGAAAGTTCATTAGGCTTGTGCTCCATTCTATCTTCCAGCCCCACTGCTGCCAGTGCCTCACGCGCCCTTCGCTCCCGTTCTTTGCGTGGAATCCCGGCATATGCCAATGGCAGTGCCACATTTTCAAGTGCGGTGTACCTCGGCAGGAGGTTGAATGACTGAAACACAAATCCTATCTCGCGGTTTCTGATGCCGGCCAGGTCATCGTCATCCATTCCGCTGATACTCTGTCCGTTGAGACTGTAAGTGCCCTCCGAAGGGACATCGAGGCATCCGAGTATGTTCATCAAAGTGGACTTTCCCGAACCCGAAGGCCCCATTATCGCCACAAATTCATTTTTTCCGATAGTCAAGTCAACCCCGTCAAGTGCCCTGACGGTCTGGTTCCCCATTTGATAGTGCTTTTTCACTCCTTCCGTCCTGATAATCTCTTTCCTCATCTTTCTGCTCTTTGTATTTCAAATAATAATCCTTCAAAAGCCTGACGGCCCTGAGACCTTCGTCACCCAAAGATAGGGAATATTTATTGACGAACATCTCTATATGTTGTTTGAGTATATCTTCTGAAATTTCCTGCGCGTGCGCAGCGACATAATTTGCTGAGGCCTCAGGATGCTCCATTGCGTATAGAATACTTCTGCGCAACACTCTTTCAACCTTTTGTGCAAATTCCTCCCCGAGATTTCGCCTTACGGCAATTCCCCCAAGGGGAATGGGGGCTCCGCTGTTCTTTTGCCACCAGCTGCCCAGGTCGCATACCAGCTCCAAACCCTGCCCAGCGTAGGTGAAACGGCTCTCGTGAATCAGAACCCCGAGATCACATTCTCCGGAAAGAACGCTCCGCCCAATATCCGAGAAGAGCATCGGTACCTTGATTCCGAGCCCTTCAAAGGCGAGGTCATAGAGCAGCGCACCGGTGGTATATATCCCCGGAATGGCTACTATCGGCTCCTTCAGTGATGTAGCGGCTTGATTGCCCGCCTTACAGACGCACAATGGTCCGCAGTCGTACCCAAGCGCCGAACCGCTCTCTAACATCCGGTAGTGCTCCATAACGTTGAACCAGCCGTGATAACTCAACTTGGAGATATCGTAAGTGCCGGAAGCTGCACTTAGATTGAGATCCTCTACATCAGATAGGGTAACATCAAAAGAAAGACCTTCGGTGTCAACGAGTCCCTCCACCATAGCATGAAACATAAAAGTATCGTTGGGGCATGGGGAGTATGCGAGAGAGACCTTCATCAAAGCGCTCCTCCTGCAGCTTCTGCGGCTTCTGCAGCTTTTGCAAACAGTTGTGCGCAAGTGCCCTCAAGTGCGGAGAAAGCCGTCCGGATATCCCATCGGCTCTTGTCGCGTTCACCGACCTCGTTGGAGACGGCACGCAGCTCAATGAATGGTACTTTTTCCATCAGGCATACATAAAAGAAGGCTGCTCCCTCCATACTCTCGATATGAGGCGAAAAGCTCTCGAGGCGACTGAGATTGTGCTCGCGAATACCGGTGATGGTTTGAAAAGTGATGCCGTTTGCATCCTTAACTCCTTCAAGAGGCCCCGTGACAGGATAATGGTCGCGTACTTTGAGCAGACCGTTGACAAAAGGGAGGGTGTTGGCGTCGAGCATTGCATAATCGAATAGAGTCTGGAATCCTCCACGCGTTTCGATGCCCATATCGCCAAACTGCTCCACCGTTACATGGGCTACGCTGCCAATCGGGAATTCCTTCGAGTAACTGCCTGCGAGACCGATATTGACCACCAAATCGTAGGGCTTCCTTTCAGAGGGGAGCGCAGGGTTGAGGATTTTTGTCAGGTGGTAGCAGGTAGCTGCTACTCCTATGCCCGTAACCGCAAATTCCACCTTCAGCAGTGCGGCATTTGAAGGGGAGATTCTTTCGTATGCTATCTCTGCGCAATGCAGCTCTTCTGCAGTCGCAGCTGTAAATAATATTCTCATAGCGGGCACTAAATTAGTTATTAGTTGGAACTTATTCAAATATTATTTGTAATATTGCCTTGTTATAAAACTTGATGATGGAATACGATAAAACAGAAGAATTTGATACGGAAGTGACAAAGCAGCTCGCTTCACACTATAGGGAGATTTTGAGATTGCTGGGTGAAGACCCCACCAGGCATGGACTTCTAAAAACTCCCGAAAGAGTGGCCCGTTCAATGCAGTTTCTCACAAAAGGTTACGAAGAGGATGGCTCGGCCATAATACAGTCGGCGATGTTTCGGGAAGAGTACAGTCAAATGGTGGTGGTTAAGGATATTGAGCTTTACTCCATGTGCGAACACCATATGCTTCCCTTCTACGGTAAAGCTCACATTGCATATGTGCCCAATGGCTATTTAACGGGTCTGAGCAAGATTGCGCGCGTCGTGGAGACCTTTGCCCGTCGCCTGCAATTGCAGGAACGCCTCACCGTTCAGATCAGGGATTGCATTCAGAATAACCTGAATCCGCTCGGGGTTGCGGTTGTAATCGAGGCTTCACATATGTGCATGCAGATACGCGGAGTACAGAAACAGAATTCAGTCACTACTACATCGGCATTTACCGGCGCTTTCCTTAAGGACAGCCGTACGCGCAACGAATTTTTCGACATAATTGGCACTAAACTGCATTAGCAGTTTAGTGCAGTATGTAGTATGTAGTTATGAGTGCAGGGTTCGGGTACGAATAATTAACAATTTAGAGTATGAAAATAGTAATCGCAGGGGCAGGCGAGGTCGGAAGTCATCTGGCGAGGATGCTTAATGACGAATACCACGACCTGGTCATTATTGATGAGAACGAAGAAAATCTCGCCCATATCAGTGAGAGTATGGATGTCCTGATCGTCCAGGGCAATCCTACTTCCATAAGTGTTCTCACTGAGGCCGCAGTAGGAAATGCAGACCTCTTTGTGGCTGTAAGCCCGGCTAAAGATCAGAATATCAATATCATTTCTGCGCTTCTGGCTAAACGGATGGGTGCCAAAAGAGTTACTGCACGCATCAACAATGACGAATACCTGGACTATCAGAATAAATTCCTCTTTAAGGAACTGGGCATTGACCTGCTTTTTTATCCCGAGAAAAGTGCAGCGGATGAGATTGTGGACCTGTTAAAGAAGTCAGAGTTGTCGGATTTTGTGGGTTTTGCAAACGGGCGTCTGCAGCTGGTAGTAATAAAGCTTGAAGAGGGGGCTCCTCTTGTGGGTAAATGTCCTGCAGATTTCGATTATCCTACGGATGACCTCCCTTTCAGGACAGTCGCAATCTCTCGGGGGGATGAGACCATTATCCCTCAGAAGGATACCATATTCAAGGTTAATGACCTCATTTATGTCATTGCACGCAAGGAAGCCGTAAGCGAAGTAATGTCCTTTTCGGGTAAGGAAGAGATTGAAATACGCCGTATTACTATTCTCGGCGGCGGTAAGATAGGCGAGATTCTCGCCAAAAGACTTGAGCCAACTGCTGATTTCATAAAGATTATCGAGATCAATAAGGAACGTTGCGAAGTTCTCTCGGAGCGTTTGGACAAAACTCTTGTCATTAATGGAGATGGACGCAACTCCGATTTTCTATATGAGGAAGATGTGAAGAGCTGCGATGCTTTCGTAGCCGTGACATCCAGTTCGGAGACCAATATTCTTTCCTGCGTTGCGGCCAAAAGAATGGGCGTAGCCAAGACCATCGCCGAAGTGGAAAACCTCGAGTATATACGTCTCGCAGAGGAGATTGGCGTAGATTCGGTAATAAACAAAAAGCTCATCGCTGCCAGTCGTGTTTTCCGTGTTACTCTCTCCAATCACATCCGTACAATAAAATGTCTCGGCGGTTCCGATGCCGATGCAATAGAGTATGTGGTAAACGCAGGCAGTCTGATTACGACAGCACCCATTAAAGACCTGAATTTCCCCAAGGATGCCGTCATTGGCGGTGTCATAAGAGGGCAAGAGGCCTTTATTGCGGTAGGAACCACGATTATTAAGCCGCACGACAGGGTTGCCGTCTTTGCTCTTCCCTCCGCTTTAAGTAAACTTGAAAAGTTTTTTGCCTGAATTTGCATTGAGATTAGAATTATTATTATGTTTGCACGCGTTTAATAATAATCAACTAATTTCTCATTATGATTCAATACAAATTCAAAACTTCAGGTAAGACAAGGTTGGACCATGACCTTCTCGGTGACAAGGAAGTGCCCGTAGAGGCTCTGTTCGGTGTACAAACTCTCCGTTGCATAGAAAATTTCGACATTAGCCGTGACCTTCTCGGTGACCATCCCGAATTCATCAAGGCATTCGGCATTGTAAAGAAGGGCGCAATCCTCGCAAACCACCAGCTCGGTCTGGTTTCCGATGAGGTTAAAGATGCCGTGGTTGCAGCTTGTGAAGAGCTTATGGAAGGTAAACATTGCGAACATTTCCCCATTGACATGGTTCAGGGTGGAGCCGGTACTTCAGCCAATATGAACGCAAATGAGGTGATTGCCAACAGAGCACTTCAGATTGCCGGTCACAAGCCCGGTGAGTATCAGTACATACATCCCAATGATCACGTAAATATGGCTCAGTCCACCAACGATGCCTATCCTACGGCTATGCAGCTGGGACTCTATATGATCCATAAAGATGTGATGACAGCCCTTAAAGCGCTTGCCCGTTCATTCCGTTCCAAAGAGAAAAAATTTGCGGATGTTATCAAAATGGGACGTACACAACTTCAGGACGCAGTACCCATGACTCTTGGCCAGACATTCGGAGCATATGCTTCCGCTATGGAAAATGAGATGAAACGTCTGGATGAGGCAGCACAGGGCTTGCTCGTAATCAATATGGGTGGTACAGCTATCGGTACCGGTATTACAGCCGAACCGGGATATGCAGAGGCCTGCACAAAGTTCATTAAAAAGATTTCCGGATGGAAGGTGACCCTTTCGGAAGATCTCATTGAGGCCTCCAATGATACATCCGCCTTTGTAGTTTACTCTTCAGCTCTGAAAAATGTTGCCATTCGCCTTTCAAAGATTTGCAATGACCTTCGTCTGCTCTCCTCAGGGCCTCGCACAGGCCTGGGAGAAATCAATCTCCCTCCAAGGCAGCCGGGTAGCTCCATTATGCCGGGTAAAGTTAATCCCGTCATTCCCGAAGTTGTCAATCAGGTTTGCTTCAAGGTAATCGGCAATGATTTCGCCATCACCATGGCTTCTGAGGCGGCACAGCTCGAGCTCAACGTAATGGAGCCTGTACTTGTACAGTCTGTCGTAGAGTCTGCCACCTGGCTCATGAGGGCTTGTGATGCTCTCCGCACAAAGTGTGTTGAAGGCATTACCGCCAATAAAGCGCATTGCAAGAAACTTGTAGAATACAGCATCGGTATCGTGACCGCTCTCAAACCTTATCTCGGCTACGCTAAAATCACCGAGGTTGCACAAGAGGCTCAAAAGACCGGCGGCAGCGTATATCAGCTGGTTCTCGACAAAGGTTTCCTCACAAAGGAGCAGCTTGACAAAATTATGGACCCGGCCAACATGACCAAACCGGTAAAGGTGGAGCTGTAAAATCAGTTTTGAGTTCCGAGTTAGGAGTTCGGAGTTTACAAAAAGAGTCCTTATGGACTCTTTTTGTGTTTAGTTGTGAGTACAACAAATTCGCCGCGGACCTCACGGCCGGCGGCGAATAGAAACTCTAACAATTTATCTTTAAAACTCAAACGAGAAAAACTCAAAACTCTTTATAAAATCTTCATGGCAATATGTGCGCAGGCTTCGGCATCAGCCAGGGCGTGGTGATGGTTTTCAAGGTTGAATCCGCATGCAGCGGCAACCGTCTGTAATTCGTGATTATCTATGGAGTTTGCGAAATGCTTTCGGGAGGTAGCGCAGGTGTCGTGAAACACATAGTCCGGGTAATCCATCTGATACACCTTGAATACCTCTTTCAAACACCCCTCATCGAAAGAGGAGTTGTGCGCCACAAGCGGCAGACCCTTAATCATTGGCGCAATCTTTTCCCACACATGAGGAAATACCGGCGCTTCGGATGTCTCCTCTTCCGAAAGACCGTGCACACGCTGACAGAACCATTTAAAATATTCCGGCTCAGGACGGATGAGGCTGTAGAATTTTTCTACTATTTCACCATTGCGAACTACTACCACTCCAACTGAGCAGACGCTGCTTCGACACTCATTGGCCGTTTCAAAATCTATTGCCGCAAAATCTTTCATCATTAATCTTCGTATCTCTTCAACATTTTTTGAATGGTATTCTTGATTTCATCACGGTACCATTGGGGCTTCAGGATCTCGATTGAGTCTGATTTGGAAAGTAGCTCCTGCGTGAAGTCGTAAGTGGGTACGATGTGATATCTGAATATGGTATAATCCGAGGTCTCCTCGATAGGAGTCTGCGACTCGTGAAGTTTTAGGGAGTTGAAGTAATAGACCTGTGGTTTATCGACCTTGATTTCGACCTCTTCGGCATACTTGCTGTCCTCAATGCGGGCACCGTAAAGGTCTTTGAAATAGCCTTTCGCCGTAAATTTCTTTGGAATCTTATAGGAGCGGCCGGTACGGCGGAGTTCCTTGATACGGTCGAGACCGTAAATCCTCGGCTTATCGCTTGCGGCAGTTTTGGCCACCATATACCAGCGCTGCTTGAATTGTCGCAGACAGTATGGTTCTGCTTCAAAAGTAGTGGAATACTCCTTGGTGAATCCCTGATGTGTGATTTCAAGCGCTTTTCTGTCGCGGATAGCTTCTATGATTGCAGAGAGATACTTTTCGCTCGAAGGCACCTCCTCGAAGATAATGCTGTCCCGCATATTGTGGCTTTCGTTCAGCAGGTTGTTGAGCGAGAGCGACTGCATGAGCCATTTTCTGATTTCATCTCCTTTTATATCATCGCTATTTGCAATATAATACCCAAGGCTCCTGTCGCACTTGATTTCGATGCCGAAAGTGTCGAAGATGGAACTAATGTGGTTGTGGAATGTCCTTTCCGGAAGGTAGCTCTCCCCGAGTTCATTTAGTTGGCTGCGTGCCCAAAGGTCGCTTATATCCTTTCTGGAGATGTACCCATGACGGTTAATGACCTCTATGAGCCAGATGTAGCGGTTGAAGTAGTTTATTGCCATATCTTATGGTTCTGCTTTTAATGACAAAGATAATGAATTAAACTGCCAAAATGTGGCAGCCTGTTTCTTTTTGGCACCAATTTTATCAAAATCCTATTCTATTTCCGGTTTGCCTGTTGTTGCCTATCATCTCCTCTCTGCAAAATTCCACCATCTCCTCATAGGAAGGCTCGGTGCCGGTGATGATCGACTGCACCATCTTCTTGCGGCTGACATTTTCAATCTGGCCTCCGGAAAAATTGAACATTGAGGCGAGCTTGCGCGTCTGCTCTTTATCGAGATCGGGAACCATCGAGTGCCAAATCTTGGATTTTACTTCAATTGAAGGTACTTCAAACTTGATTTTATAGAGGAAACGTCTCTCAAAAGCTTTATCCAGATTTTGTGTCATGTTGGTGGTGGCGATAAGAATGCCGTCGAGACTCTCCATCTCCTGCAGGATGATGTTTTGGATGGAGTTTTCCATTTTTTCAACGGCCCGATCTGCACCTTCCATCCTAATGCCGAATATCGCATCGGCTTCATTAAAAAGCAGAATAGGTGTCATTTTTGACTCTTTAACGCACCTTTTATATTTGCTGAACAGCTCTTTTATATTTTTCTCGCTTTCTCCCACCCAGAAACTCTTGATTTTAGTCACATCGGCAGTTATCAGATCCCTTCCGGTGCGTTTGGCAAGTTGATACACGGTCTCCGTTTTTCCCGTACCGGGCGCTCCATAGAATAGGCAAGTAAAACCTGTTCGCATACCTTTTGATTTCATCATTTCTCTTATCTCAGGAAATCTTTCCGCCGACAAAATGCTCTCAAGTGACGAAACCTGTCTTTTGACCGCATCATCATAAAACAATGCTTTTGCGTTAATTGTCCCATATTCTATCAAACCTGCCATTGGGGTTCTATCACGCAACCCACCCGCATCAGCAAAGATCATCTCCTTGACTTCGTCCGTCAGATGAAAACGATCTTTTGCAGCCATCCCATCGATATTTACATACTCAATAACCCCCATTTTCTGGAGATCCAGACTCCTGTTTTTATATTCTCCCTGGAGCCAATCAAAGTCATCATCGGAGAAAAAGCTCCTGAAATCCCACCATTCGCAGTCATCGTCATCGTATCGATTGTAGCGATGTATCAAAGCATAGAAAAGCATACGCTCAATTTTACTCATAGACTCGGAATAGTCATAATCACTCTCATCATCCATTAAATCATTGATTGTGTCTCCGGCTTTTAAAACAAAAAATGAATCGGCTGCCTTAGCAATGGAAGAATTAGGGTTGGAGAGGAGCATGTCGTCCACTTCTTCCAATGCCAACTTGACATTACCCTCATCTATTGTAATATCGCTGAATAAACGATCCATTCTCGAAAGAATAGTGTTTGTCGTCAATCCTGTTGAAGAGGATTTTCGGAAAGGCTTATTTTCGCGCAACATCTCTAAAACCTCTCTCGAAACTCTAATCGAACCCCACTTGTTTCTTTTAATTAAACGCAGCTTCTCAAGCTCAAGCAGATCCTTCTCTAATGAGAGAAATGAGACGAAACTTGTTTTGAGCTGTTCAGAAAGTCTCCTCTGATTCACATCATCTCCCTTACATAGTTCAATCACAATAGCAAATAACGCCGCCTGCCACTCGCTGATTCCATATTCTTCTGCAATCGTCTCCAACTCGAAGCGTTTAGCGGCAATTAGCTTATCGTTAAGACAGAAGTACTCATCATACTCCCGACCAAACTCCCTATTCTTTCGCGCCCTCTCAATTACCTCTTCAAAACACTCCAACAGACTTTTCTTTTTCAACTCCAGACCCAAATCATCAATCAGCTCTTGACATCCCAGCATACCTGCCAGGATCTCTTTTGTAGATATTTTCTTTTCCATAACTATGCTCCTTTTTTATTTCTGTTACTGCCAGGATTTTTTTAACTACTGCAAAGAAAAACATTCTCGCTGCCAAAAAGTGGCAGTACTCAGAAATTTTGGTTATTTTTTGAATTTGGTGTTCAAAATTGTCTTTTCTGCACATCTCATTGATATTTGTTTCATATCTTTGTGAAGAAATTGATAGAAAAGAAAAAGGTTATGGCAAAACCAATTAAAGAAACCCCGGTTAAGAAAATTAACTCCGGAATATAACAACACCCTTTGATTTACAGTCAAAGGGTGTTGTGCATATATTATCAAGAGGAGGGCTGACAGCTAAGCAAAATCTTATGACAAATGCAGCATGCATTTATTTCCTTTTTGGACGGACACTCTCAAGTGGTATAAGCGGTATGTAGCAATTTTCTAGCGGAGAACCCTTGAGGTTCTTCATAAAAATACCGCGTAGTGCGCCTATTGCAGCACCGAGGAATGTGTCAATTATTGAATGGTTCTTAGATATAAACGTTCCATCTCCTTTTATTGTAACCACTTCATTTATAGGAGAAAGACCGAAGGTCATTAGAATCGTGTTAGTTGCAAGTATTATCCAACCATCCTCGTGTAAAATGGTAACTTTTGCTTTAATGACAATTGTATCACTATCCATAACGGGGTTTATTTTATGTCCCACTTGGATTTGTAATTTGTCACGGTTTAAGTCTGAGTAGTCGAACTCATAGTTAATCTTAAACTCTGTTTCGGCAATCGATTCAAGTTTATATTTTATCTCCATGTTTCAAACTTTTAAATTGCTAATGACAAACAACCTGATGTCGGATATATTCGCCAATCTCCAACTGACTGTGCTATGGTGTAAACTTCTCCCATATCATAGATGCCGGACTTTCTTGTTTTAGGCAACCTGACTTCAGTATCTTCCTTTGTTACTCTCTTTGTTGGAATAAACGACAATGGAAAGAGATCTATTCCCAAGCAATGGGCCATATCCGAAAGCGTGTCAAATGTGAAATTTCTGTTTCCGGAAAGTAGCTCAGAAATTTCTGATTCGCTTTTGCCGAGCATCTTGGCAAATTCCTTCTGTGTAAGTCCTTTAACTTCTAACGTGTCTGCTATTTTACAGGCAACAATCATTCTTTCTCTTGTGCGACGATGAGTGTCTTCATCGATTGACGCAAGAATCCTTGTTAATACTTTGGATGGTTTTCTTCTTGTTGTCATATTTCAAGGTTTAAAAAGTCTGATTTTCTTCAAAGAATTGATCTAACAAAGTAGCATCATCTCCCTCAAGCATTATGGAATAAATCTTTGCTTTATCGCCGGAGAATTCTTCTATTTCAACAATCTCAAAGTTCATACAATCCCTACAGTTCCTTCTAATTTATATGCAAAATTGAGTAAAAATTCGGATATAACCAAATTTTAATGATGATTTTTAGTTTGTATTGTCAAGACCCAAAGCCAAAAATAAGGGAATCAAATTATTAATTTATGAAGCAGAAATTGAGAGTTGTTACTGCAAAGAAAATAAATTACGCTGCCAAAATGTGGCATGGAGAAGTTTTGAAAAAAACTTCTCCCTATTTATCACCGCTTAATTGCTCATTTTATCATTATCCATTACTTCATAATTGAGTATAGTATTAGAGTTTGCTTATTTTTTTAATTTGACTAGATAGGCGAGCAGCGAAGCAAAAAATAGTATTTCGCTGATAATGTGATCTTACACTTAGATTTTTGTTGTGAAGTTACACTTAAATTTTTGCTGTGTAAACTCAATGAATTTTATTGTCCATAGACAATGAAAACTTATAAAACAAGATAAATATTGTGTATGGACAATGAAATTTGCCCTCGCAACACTCAACTATACTTCATAATATCCTTTGGTAGTAGGGTGTTGCCTATATCATCCTTAGGGGGATTTTTAAGGAATAGCATCGGTATGATGGTGTAGTTCCGGGTAAATGGCAACAGATTGGCTTTGCGGAGAAGTTCGGCAGTAAGTAGTTTTCCATTTTCAAGAGTGGTCCATTTGCATTCTCCGACAAGCAAATATTTTTTATCGAGCGATTCGGCCATTACATCGAATTCAATCTGTTCCGGTTTCTTTTTTTCATTTTGTACAGAACCCCACCAACGCTTTGCTTTAACATAGATTACGCCATTAATAGGATTGCCTGTTACGGCATCTCGGCATAATTTCTCCCATTGCATACCCACATATTCTGAGAAATGGGCATTAAGGGCTTGTTCGATAGGTAGCCGACGATCAAGCTCTATAAATGAACGATTAGGAACAACAAACTTGTAGTAGAATGCCATGAATGGATCGGCAATCTTATAGAGACTCTTTTTAGTCTTCTTTTCATTAACACCGAATGGTACATCTTTTTCCAAAAATCCGAGATCAATAAGTTTCTTTAGAGGACGAGACAAATCGGTTGCAGGCTCTTCACATCGTGACGAAATCTCTTTAAGGCGATTTGCACCGGCGCCAATATAAGACATTATCGTTGAAGTCTTTACTATATCCTTTACATCATCCTGAAAGAGCTTTATAGGTTCCTCGTACAAAAGTCCATTTACTGAAAATATATTTTGCCACAAGGCATCATTAAGCGAAGCTCTGTTTTCTCTTAATTCCCAATAGCGTGGCACTCCTCCCCAAACAGCATACTCCTCAACGGCGTTTATCGCATCAAGATTTAAAGCTTCTTTAATATAAGGCAAGCGGAGAGGTGTAAGCCTCATTATCTCATCTGCACGGCCATATAGAGGTGCGCTAGAGTTGAAAAATAACCCATACATCATATTTTGCGGGGAACCGCAAAGAACCAGATTGTATTTTAATTGCTTCTCATCAACAAGTTTCTGCAATACGGACGGCAATTCTTTAGATTGCTCCACAAGGTACGGAAACTCATCCAAGCATAAAGTGAAACGCGTCTCTGTTCGATAATTAATAGCTCGAAATAAAGACTCCCAGTCCGGATATGTCAGTTTGTCGAAATCCGGAAATAGTTGTGCTACTACTTTTGCAAGCAATGACCTCTGGTGTTGTCCTTCCGAACGGTCGGCCAGGAAATATACGTCATTATCCGACAGCACCCTTTTTATAAGAGTTGACTTGCCCAAGCGTCTGCGACCGTACAGTACAACTAGTGAGGATTTCTCTCTTCCAAGAGCATCCTTAAGCCTTGCGATTTCATCTGTTCTGTCAACGAATTTCATATCTTTAAAATTATTATGTAATACAAACATAATGTTTATATTGCATAATAAAAAATTTATGCTAAATTATTTCAACTCAAAACAATTATCAAACTACAGCAAGCCTGTCATATAGAATGGCAGGTATATGGTTTGTCCCTCTTTTCTTAGGTCTTTGGTGTAGATTAGGTATCGTTGGCCGATTCTGGACGAATATTTGTTGCAGAATTCATCCAGAGACTTATGGGTTCTGTATCCTGAACTTTTCACTTCTATTGGGCATAGTTTTGAGCCACGGGAGATAAGGAAGTCCACCTCATAATTGTGTTTTCCACCATCCGGACGCCATGTATGATAGAATAGTTCATCCCCACCGACTTTAAGCATCTGTGCAACAAGATTTTCATACACATATCCCAAATTGACGGGAAGTTTTCCGGTAAGCAATTTTTGATAGATCTCATTTTCAGTTACTGATTTATCCCAAAATGCCATAGTAACCATCAATCCGGTATCGTTAACAAACATCTTGAACTTTTCAATATCCTTATGCATTGAAAGACCTACAGAGGGATCATTGGCATGACGAGAAATCAACACAGTCATTGAGTCCTCCATATTCTGTAAAGTTTCACTTAAACGATCCACTTTACCATACTCAATCACGTTGCTCAGCAGATATCTTGATGCATTACCGGACAATTGTGCGGGAATTGCATAAAACAGACTTGTTGCCCTGCCGGACGGATCTATTTTACGAAAATCATCGGCATATAGTTCAATAATTTCTCTTTTTACGGCATCAATCAGACTTAAGTTGTTGGTCTCAAGGTATGCATTTACAGCCTGGGGCATGCCACCGACTACCATATAGAGCCTAAGGTCATCCATAAGTTTCCGGTTTACGGCATCTCCCAACGGCATCTTATTTTTCCAAGATTCACGCAACATTGGAACTGTAACTTCATTTCCTCTTGCCCAATAAAATTCCTCAAAATCCATAGGATAAAGAGTCAATCTCGTCTCTTCGCCGGGGATCCGGATTCCTTTTGTGTTTCTCCTAATGCTTAGCAAGCTACCGGTTTCGATATAATCGTATCTTCGATCTTTTACCAGTTTCTTTATTGCCTGTCTTGCAAGGGGGCAGTTTTGCACTTCATCAAAAATAATTACTGACTTTCTCTCGATTAACTGCACATCATATAGAAACTGCAAACGGAAGAACAGCCTTTCCAGATCAGAAATATCATTAAACAAATCCTTAACTTCCTGCTTACATTCGACGAAATCTATAAGGATGTAACTATCATATTCCCGCTTTGCAAACTCTTCAGCAATAGTAGATTTCCCCACTCGCCTTGCACCTTTTATCAGCAAGGCGGTAGCTCCATTTCTCTCCCTCTTCCACTGCAGCATTTTTTCGTACAGCTTGCGTTTAAAAACCCGTTCTTCCATCATTAAATCAATTATTGTTTTGACAAAAGTAAAGAATTAATTACACTCCCCAAAATTTATTTCCCCATTTTTGCCCAAATTCTCATAATTTATTTGCACCGAAACGCCCAATTTCTCAATATTTATTTCTGACATATTGCCCAAATTCTCATAATTTCAGCAAAACACCTCGTAACACATATCCCGCAACTTGCAACAAAAAAACCGCTGAAAGCTAACTTTCAGCGGTTTTTTTAAAGCCCAAAGGGCCTCAATCTACCACCTATTTAGCGGCAGACCGCTCATCTTCATTCTTACTTGTTCTTTTACCTGTGCGATTACATTGTCGTCATCAAGATTGCTGAGTACCTTGTCAATCATATCAACGATGCCGGCCATATCCTTTTCAACCAGACCGCGTGAGGTTACTGCGGGAGTACCTACCCTCATACCTGAGGTCTGGAATGCTGAACGGCTGTCAAAAGGCACCATGTTTTTGTTGACGGTAATGTCGGCTTTTCCGAGTACATCTTCAGCTACCCTACCGGTCAGGTCGGGGAACTTGGAGCGGAAGTCGATAAGCATGAGGTGGTTGTCCGTACCGCCTGATACCACATGATAACCTTTCTCGATAAATGCTTTGGCCATAGCTGAAGCATTTTTGCGTACCTGCTCCTGATATGTTTTGAACTCAGGCTGGAGGGCCTCATAGAAGGAAACTGCCTTGGCTGCAATACAGTGCTCGAGTGGACCGCCCTGAATGCCGGGGAATACGCTTGAATTGATCAAAGAGGACATTTTCCTGATCACTCCTTTACGTGTTTTAATGCCCCAGGGGTTATCAAAGTCTTTGCCTATGAGGATGATGCCTCCACGGGGACCTCTGAGGGTCTTGTGAGTAGTGGAGGTAACAATATGGGCGTGTTTTACAGGGTTGTTCATCAGTCCTGCTGCAATCAGTCCGGCAGGATGTGCCATGTCCACCATAAAGATGGCTCCTATCTTGTCAGCGATAGCGCGCATTCTCTCCCAGTCCCACTCTCTCGAGTAAGCGGAAGCGCCTCCGACGAGGAGTTTGGGGCGATATTTAAGGGCTTTGCGCTCCATCTGGTCATAATCCACCATACCGGTCTCGCGGTTGAGCTGGTAGCCGATGGCATTATAGAGGATACCGGACATATTGACTGGGGAACCGTGTGTAAGGTGACCGCCATGATCCAGGTCCAGACCCATAAAGGTATCACCGGGCTTCAGGCAAACCATGAAGACAGCCATATTGGCTTGTGCACCGGAATGAGGCTGTACGTTGGCATATTCGGCATCGAAGAGCTGACACAGGCGATCGATTGCGAGTTGTTCGATCTGGTCAACCACCTCGCAACCACCATAGTACCTTGCTCCCGGATAGCCTTCTGCGTATTTATTAGTACAGACTGAGCCCAATGCTGCAAGCACCTGGTTGCTCACAAAATTTTCGGATGCTATAAGCTCCAGACCTTGAGACTGGCGCTCCTCTTCTTTTCGAAGTAATTCGGATATTTGAACGTCTTGTTTCATTGTTATATTATTTGTGTAATTATTTTCGTACTTTTGCGCTTGCGCCCGAGGCGGAATCGAATCACAAAGATAACTTTTTTACGGCTTCTTCCAACTATGTTCCGAAAACTTTTGAACAGTGAGCTCAACCGTATAACTCCTGAAGAATTCAAATTGAGGAAAAAGATGCCCGTGATTGTGGTACTGGACAATATTCGTAGTCAACACAATATCGGTTCCGCATTTCGTAGCTGTGATGCATTCCTCGTAGAAAAACTTTTGCTGTGTGGTATCTGTGCGGTGCCCCCTACCCCCGAGATACATAAATCGGCTCTCGGTGCCGAGTTCAGTATGGAATGGGAACATTTTGAAAGTACGGCAGAGGCGGTGCGTCGTCTCAAAGAGGAGGGGTACGTGATAGTGAGTGTAGAGCAGACCGAGCACTCTACTCTTTTACAGGATTTCCGCCCTGCAGAGGGAGCCAGGTACGCTTTTATTTTTGGCAACGAAGTGCGCGGGGTGCAGCAGGAGGTTGTGAATATGAGCAACATTTGTCTGGAGATTCCTCAGTATGGAACCAAGCATTCGCTGAATGTTTCGGTTTCGATAGGGGTGGTGCTTTGGGATGTGGTTTCCAAATTTTTTTGATATTATTTCAAACTTATATACAATGAAAAGATTATTGACAATCATTATGGCGGGCGCTTTACTTTTTGGCCCCCTAACCTCCTCAGCTCAGCGCAACAGGCAATCTAATGATTCCGGAATACCTGTGGTAAAGGCTGAATCAAAACGCGATTCAACCAAGAAGGGCCCTCAATGCCCTGTTTCAATCGAACAATTCATCACAAAAGAGGCTTCGAAAATGGAGGGTATGACCACCGTTTACAAGCAGGACGGCAAGTATTATCTTGCAATCCCCGATTCTCTCATCGGAAGAGATATCCTGATGGTCTCCAGAGTGGTTAAATCCGCTGCAGGCATCAGGGGCAGTTTCAGCGGTTACGCAGGCGATCAGTTGAACAGTGGCCTCTACAAATTTGAAAAAGGTCCCGACAATAAGATTTTTTTCAGAAATGTATCGGTGAGGGAACGCTCGCAAGACTCCATTATGAGCGAAAATATCTTAAAGTCCAACCTCACTGCAATTATAGGTTCATTCCCTATAAAGGCGTGGAATGAGGATAAGAGCATTTCTATCATTGATGTGACCGATTTCTTCAACGCAGATTCGGAAGAACTCTATTTTACGAAGAGAACCAAAACCTCTTTCAAACTTGGAGCACAGGACAAGGAGAAATCCTACATCAGCGGTATCAGAACCTATCCAATCAATACAGAGGTGACAGTGGTAAAAACCTTTGCCAGAACCACCGGTGGAAATGCTACCTATGAGTTAAACTGCTCCTTCGTGCTTCTGCCCGAGGTACCGATGACTGCCCGCTACTACGATGAGAGGGTGGGTTATTTTACGGCAACATATACGGATTTTGACAAGAATCCCCACGGTGTGGAGAAGGTACAGTTGATCACTCGTTGGAGACTCGAACCCCGCCCTGAAGATCTCGAGAAGTACAAGCAAGGTGAACTTGTAGAGCCGGCTAAGCCGATTGTCTATTATATTGATCCCTCGACTCCCGCCAAGTGGATTCCTTACCTGATTCAGGGAGTAAATGATTGGGAACCCGCTTTCAGGAATGCAGGATTCAAGAATGCAATCCGTGCAGAGGTGGCTCCGACTCCCGAACAGGACTCTACCTGGTCTCTCGAGGATGCGAGATTCTCCGCGATTGTCTACAAACCTTCCGATATAGCCAATGCCAGCGGACCCCATGTCCACGATCCACGCTCAGGCGAGATTATCGAGAGCCATATCAATTGGTATCACAATGTGATGTCTCTCCTGCACGATTGGTATTTTATTCAATGCTCACCGGTAGATGAGGGGGCGCGTACAATGAACTTCGATGACGAACTGATGGGGCAACTCATCAGATTTGTCTCCTCACACGAGGTAGGGCACACCCTCGGATTACGTCACAATTTCTTCGGCTCGGCTGTCGCCACTACAAAGCAGTTGCGTGATCCCGAATACCTCAGGAAATATGGCCATACAACCTCTATAATGGATTATTCGCGTTTTAATTTCGTGGCTCAGCCCGGAGACAATATTCCCCGCGAATTGTTATTTCCCCGCATAAGCACTTATGACAATTGGGCTATCGAATGGGGTTACAGGAGATTTTACGAATACGATGATCCTAAAAAAGAGCTTCCTATGATTAATAAATGGATCATGGAGAAGACAGCTGATCCCCTTTACTTTTTCGGTACCGAATCAAGTCCCAATGACCCCCGTTACCAGAGTGAGGATCTGGGCAATAATCAGATGGAGACCAACGAACTCGGAATCCGCAACCTGAAGTATATCATGAAGAACCTCATTGAATGGACTTCGGAACCAAACAAAGGCTACGACGGTCTCCGCAATATGCACAACCAGGTTTTTACACAATACCGCCGCTACATAAGGCATGTTGCCAAATGGGTTGGAGGAGTATATGAGACCCCTAAACGCGTGGAGATGGAGGGTGATGTCTATACTCCGGTGGAAAAATCCAAACAGAAAGAGGCCATGACCTTCCTCAACAGGCATGTCTTCACCCCTCAGGAGTGGCTTGTGCCGGGTGATATCATCAACAAGGTGGTTACAAAACCTGAAATCATCATTGATAATGCCTATAAGGCGGTTTTCGGAGACCTGCTTAGCAAGAGGGTTATGCTCAATCTCTATGAGGCGGAGTTGCAGTATGGCAACAAGGCATATACCATGACAGACCTCTTTGCAGACCTCAATAAATATATGTGGGACAGCGCCATGCCGAGGGATGCGACAGCCGGATTATACAAACGTATGGGACAGAAGGTATATGTGAACGCATTATGCGGTCTCTTTACCGGGGAAACAGCTATCAGGTCAACAGATACCACAAAGGACAACACCGATATCAATTCGATGGTCTACTACCAGTTGTATACTCTTAGGTATAAACTTTCCGTAAAAACCTCAAGTGATCCTCTTGAAAGTGCTCATTACAGCTACCTTGTCAAGGTTATAGACAAGGCTTTCAACCAGGTGTTCGATGCACCGGTTGTTAAAGCAAAAGAGTAGTCACTTTTACAGACAGATAAGTGATGGCCCCGATAGTTGTCAAACTCTCGGGGTTCATTTTTTTTGTGTGAGGCATTGATTTTGTTGGAGAACGGATTGTTTATCTCTCCAAAGGGGACATATAGAAACCACTTAACATAAAAATCATGAGAAAAATCAAGTTTATAGTTTTAGCGACACTATGCGTATTTAGCCTATCAAGTTGTTGGTATGAGGATTTTGAAGAGGAAATAAAACATATCTATAAAGTGGATAGTCTAAGGCTTAATGTCGATCAGCGCCCTTTTATTAAAATAATTCCATCCGTTACTGAGGATTGGACATTTGATTTTGAGAGCAGGCAGTTTTACATTGCTGCCGACACCAATTTGGTTATCAAAGGACGTCGCCATATAACACATTGGTGGATTGATTATGAGGCAATAGATTGGAGGATTACAAAAATTGATGTAATCGCATTGGAGGATTATGATGAAAATCATCCTGCAGGAGAGCTTTTAAATGATCTGTTTAATATCATTTATTTCTGTAGAGATCGCAGGGAGATTACACTACCTGTATCAGAGATCGGCTATGGCGACATAATGCTCGGCTACTATGTGCCCGGTGGCAAAGATTCTTATTGCCTCAAATTATTGCCAAAGGAAGGTGCAACCAACCCATCAAAGTTTGAGATCCGCATCGAAGATGCCTTCGGAAGAGTTTTTGTTGTGAGGTCGGAAGAAAAGGATTCGAAAGATAATTAGTTACAATTTAGCAGAGCTGTACATTCAACTTTTGGTAGGTGTATAAAACTTACATATAACTAACTACACACTCTAAACTAAATACTTACTCGGAACTACATACTACACACTACACACTACACACTATCCCCGCACCCCGTAACAGAACAAGTGGCGCCCGACTGGGTACCACTTGTTCTTCAAGTCGGGAAGAGGTGACTCGAACACCCGACCTCTGCGTCCCGAACGCAGCGCGCTGCCAACTGCGCCACTTCCCGAATAATAGGTTGCAAAGATAAGGGATTTTTTTGCAAACTAAAAAATATTAGTTACCTTTGCGCACTCTAAAAACGAGAACACATTTTTTAAAAACAATTAATTTTTTGCATTTATGTCCGATTATTTATCAGCAGACAAAAAGCAAGAGATCTTCAGCAAATACGGGAAGTCTAATGTTGACACCGGCTCACCTGAGAGTCAAGTTGCTTTGTTTTCCTACCGTATCGCTCACCTTACCGAACACCTGAAGAGGAACCGCAAGGATCATAACACCCAACGTTCGCTCCTCAGACTCGTAGGTAAGAGACGTCAGTTACTCGATTACCTAAGGGATACCGACATTGAGAGATACCGTGAAATTTTGAAGGCCCTCAACCTTCGTAAATAATACAAAAAGGAAAAAAATGGAGACCGCCGTTTTTGAAGCGGTCTCTTTTTTTTATTGAAAAAACAATTTATCAAGCGGAAACAATATAATTTTAGCGGAAACAATGAATGTTATTAAGAAAACCATCCAATTGTCCGACGGAAGGACAATAGAAATTGAGACCGGCAAACTGGCCAAGCAGGCCGACGGCTCAGTAGTAGTAAAAATGGGCAAGACCATGTTGTTGGCTGCCGTTACATGTGCGAAAGAGGCCAAAGAAGATGTGGATTTCATGCCTCTTCAAGTTGAATACAAAGAAAAATATGCCGCAGCGGGCCGTTATCCGGGTGGTTTTATGAAAAGAGAGGGTAGACCCTCAGATTATGAAATACTTGTAGCACGCCTTATCGACAGGGCGCTTCGTCCCCTATTTCCGGAAAAATTCCATGCAGAGGTCTTTGTGACAGTCAACCTTATTTCGGCTGACGGAATTGATATGCCTGACGCACTTGCAGGACTTGCAGCTTCAGCTGCCCTTGCAGTGAGTGATATCCCTTTCGAAGGTCCCATCTCTGAGGTACGCGTTGCACGTATAGATGGAAAATTCTGCATCAACCCCACCTTTGAGCAGCTCAATAATGCCGATATGGACATAATGGTGGCTGCAACTTATGAAAACATAATGATGGTGGAAGGTGAAATGAAAGAGGTTAGCGAGGCCGACATGCTTGAGGCTATCAAATTTGCCCATACGGAGATTAAAAAGCACTGCCTTGTGCAGAAGGAACTGGAGAAAGAGGTGGGTAAAGAGATCAAACGCGAATATTGCCACGAGACAGATGACGAGGCGGTTGAGAAAGCTGCCTGGGAATATTGCTATGACAGATGTTATGCAATAGCCAAGAGCGGCAGCGACAAACATACCCGTACCGATCAGTTTGAAGCGCTACATCAGGAGTTTCTTGAGACTATCCCTGAAGAGGAGAGAGAAGAGAAAGCCATCATGGTTGCAAGATATTTCAACGCTATTGAGAAGAAGGCTATGCGCCGTATGATCCTCGATGAGGGTATCCGTCTCGATGGTCGCAAGAGCGATGAGGTCCGTCCCATCTGGTGTGAGGTGGATTATCTCCCCGGCGCTCACGGCTCAGCCATTTTCACCAGAGGTGAGACCCAGTCGCTGACTACGGTAACGCTCGGTACAAAGGACGATATGAAGGAGAGAGACGAGGTGCTTACCCAGGGTACCGATCAGTTTGTGCTTCACTACAACTTCCCTCCTTTCTCTACCGGTGAAGCAAAAGCTTCCCGTGGTGTGAGCCGTAGAGAGGTGGGTCATGGCAATCTCGCCTGGAGGGCACTGAAAGAGGTTGTGCCGGTAGGTGAAGAGAATCCCTATGCAGTACGCATAGTATCCGATATCCTCGAATCCAACGGTTCCTCTTCGATGGCTACCGTATGTGCGGGTTCTCTTGCACTCATGGATTGCGGTGTGAAGATTACCAAGCCTGTTTCAGGTATAGCAATGGGCTTGATTTCAGATACCGAGTCCGACAAATATGCTATCCTTTCAGACATTCTCGGTGACGAGGACCACCTCGGAGATATGGACTTCAAGGTGGCCGGTACCAAAGATGGTATCACGGCTACCCAAATGGATATTAAGGTAGATGGTCTCTCATACGAGGTACTTGAAAAGGCACTTGAGCAGGCACGCCAGGGCCGCGCACATATCTTGAATGAAATGCTCAAAACTATCTCCGAGCCCCGTGCAGAATACAAACCCCACGTACCGCGCATCATTCAGATTGTGGTTCCCGGTGAGTTCATAGGTGCAATTATCGGCAAGGGCGGTGAGGTTATTCAGGATATTCAGAAGCAAACCGATACCAGTATCACCATTACCGAATCCAAGAATGATAAGGGTGAACCTATCGGTCTGGTCGATATTTTCGGAGTTGATAAGGAGAAGATGGATGCTGCCTTAGATCGCATCAAAGCCATAATAGCAGTCCCCGAAGTGGGTGAAATTTACAAAGGTAAAGTGGTATCAATCGTAGAGTTCGGTGCCTTTATAGAAATTCTCCCCGGTAAAGATGGTTTGTTGCATATTTCAGAGATGGATTGGGGCAAGACGGAGAAGGTGGAGGATCTCTTCAAACTCGGTGACGAGGTTGAGGTCAAACTTATCGAGATCGATCCCAAGACCAACAAACTTCGTTTATCCCGCAGAGCCCTTTTGGAGAAGCCGGAAGGCTATGTAGAGCCTGTACGCAGGCCTCGTCCTTCAGGTCCCCGTCCTCACGGCGGTCACAGCGGTGGTGGCGAACGCAGCGAGCGCAAAGGCGGATTCCGTAAAGATTTCAACAAAGGAAAGAAATAGTAGAAAACGGCCCTCGAGGCCGTTTTTTAGTTCCGAAAATACTACACACTACAGACTACAGACTTTTTCCCTATCTTTGTCCGGTGAAGGCTTATGAAGAGGTTTTTGCTAATATTATTGTTTGTTATGACGAATTTATTTGGTACTGCTGCAGATGACAGGGGCGCTTTGCGCTATTTTTCTTATAGCGTAGGGGGTGGAATGAGACAATTTTCCGGTTTTTCATATCAGGTCTCTTATATGGATGATGGTAGGATAGAGATTCTTATAAATGAGGATTTTCCCGACCAGAAACGTATTATAATTTCCGATCCTACTGTGTTTACTGAACTTCAGATCATTATAGATGAGCACAATATGACCTCTTATAAGGGGAATTATGAGCGAAGTTTTCAGACTTTGGATGCCGGTTCATGGCATTTTGATCTGAGATATGAATATGGTTTTTCTGTTAGTGCGACCGGTATCATAAGGTATCCACGTGGTGGTGCAGAGGCTTTCAGATCTCTCAAAGAGTACTTTGCGAAATGGGAGAAGTTGCCCGGTGAGGTTGACCCGATTATATCTTTTGACTACACTTGCGGAATAGGAGAGGAAGATAAGATCAGTTATAAGGTAAGTAGCAGCGATGAAGGCGTTATGATGCATCTTTTCAATGCGAAATATGGTTTTGACGAGAGATTCACTCCCGATCTCTCCATTTTTGAAAAGATTCGTAAATGTCTCACCGTTTACAATATGGATACTCCGGATGCCCATACTTATTACAACAAAAAAGAGCCGGGACAATGGTCTTTCAATGTAAAATATGCTTCCGGAGAGGCTCTTTCTCTAAAAGGTAGTTACGGGGATTTCAAGGGCGGATTTATCGATGCTCTCGAAAGCATTTTTCAGGACTGGATACCCGTTACCGGTAAAATGACGAGGTTCAGGTTTGACTGGCAACCCGATTACCATGGCCGTGTCTGCTACTATGTAAATGCCACGACTGAACCTCCAACCATATACTTCCATAAAGGTAGTGGATACGAATATTCTACACCTATGCCTATGGGAGCTGAAGATCTGGCGCGACTGAGGCAGTTTGTAGCTGCTATGAAAGTGGACAACACTTACGAGGATACTACTCCGGCGGAGGGAAAGGGTAACTGGTATCTCACCATCAACTTTGATTCGGATGATATTCTTGGTATCAATGGCAGGATCAGCACTCCCCGTACTGAAGAAGAAATGAGGATCTGTGATCCGATTCATAATTTTTTCAAACCGATAATTGCAAAGCTTGAGCAGCAGATGAAGGAGCAGGAGGCACTTCTGAAAGAGACTGCCTTGACAGAGAATGATAAGGATGATTCAGACGGGGAACGGAAGCAAACCTACAAATCTGCTACCCGCAAATGGTGGCAGTTCTGGAAATGATTTTTGAAATCCTAAATTGATTTTCGGAACCTCCCGATCTTTTATGGAGATTATAATAACAACGGGGCTGACATAAGTCAACCCCGTTGTCGTCTAACAGGCTTATTGGAGGCCTTTCCGGTGGAAAAGCCTATTTGGCAAGAGCCGACAGTTCCTCGCAAAGGCCGTCCAGACCTTTGATAAGATCGTGACCTACTGCTTTATAATGTGCTTTTACTGCTTTTTTGCTGCTCTTGTCAGGGTGATTGACTCTGTAAAAGAGGCCGTCAGCGAGATCGCCGGCCTTCTCTATGAGTTCTTCCACCTTTGTAAGGTCTTTGTCGGGATGCAGCATTGCAAAAAGCAGGCAATCTTCAACAAAATCTCCGATGAGAAACTCTATGTCTTTCTTGATTACTCTAAGATTCATATCTATATTCCTTTTTAATTTGGCCGCAAAGGTAATATTAATATTTTTTTTTACAAAGAGATGATACCGGGCTTCTTGGTAAGACCAAGACCGGGTTTATCCTCGAGGGTAATTCGTCCGTCCACCAGCTTCATTCCATCGAAGCAATCATTTGCAATGAGATAGTTGCCGTCAAGGTCTGCCCATTCCACTTTAGGTGCGATCTGGGCTGCCGCCGAAATGGCAACGGATGTCTCAGTCATGCAACCTACCATAATTTTCATATGGAGGGCGTTTGCCAGCGAGACCATTTCTCGTGCTTCGCGCATACCGGTACACTTCATCAGTTTGATGTTGATGCCGTGATATACACCCTTTAGTTTCGGGATGTCGGTCAGGCGCTGACAGGCTTCGTCGGCAATTATCGGCAGAGGGCTTCGCTCAGTCAGCCAGGCTGTCTCTTCAATCAATAGTTTGGGCATCGGCTGCTCAATCATATTGACATTTCTCTCTGCCAGCCAGTTGACCATGTCCAGTGCATAGTGTTTATCTTTCCATCCCTGGTTGGCGTCAATGCAGATAACGGTGTTTGTCTTGGCCCTAATGAGGTTGATCATTCTCTTGTCCTCTTTTTCCGTCATTCCGAGCTTGACTTTCAGTATTTTTGTCCAGGAAGCCTCCTCTATTTTCTCGTTGACAACGTCATCACTGGCATCGTAACCGATGGTATAACAGGTGTGGGGAGCGTCATCGGGATTGAATCCCCAAATTTTCCACCAGGGTTGCCCCATAATGTTGCCCACAAGGTCGTGAAGCGCAATATCCACGGCAGCTTTGGCAGCGGTATTGTTGGTGGCCAGTTTGTCCACTTCCACCATTATATCTTCAATCCGGAACGGGTTGTCAAACTTAGGCAGTACATTTTCGGCCACTTTTTTGAGAAATTCATGTACGGAGGCCTGTGTCTCGCCCAGGTAAGGGGGCATCGCTGCTTCACCGTATCCGGCATATCCGTTCCAGGTGATGCGGCTGATCACTATGGGCGTCGTTGTCCTGGATGATCCGGAAATTGTGAAAGTATATTTCATTTTGCCCATGAAATTCTCCCACTGGAGATCGAGCTTATTGGTGGCAACCTTGGTCTTTTTTGCCGTGTTTGCAGCAAAAAGATTTCTCGGGTGCCAAAATGCAGCTGCGGCGGTCATCAAGCCGGCAGCCTTCAAAAATTGTCTTCTGTCGCTCATTGTAGTATCTTTTTCGTTGTTATATTCATTAGAAATACCAGGGGTGCTTTGCTATTGACACCAGGCCGGGAATCTCATCAGCCTTGTTAATGACACGCCTTGCACGTACCAGAGTTCCGTCATAGAAATCATCTGCATCGGGCATCAGAGAGTTGGTGTGGACGTTGGTGGCCGCATGGATGAATCTGCCCTCTCCGAGGTAAATTCCGACATGGGTTATCCTTTCGCTTCTCTCTTCGGTAGCTTTACGGCCGAAGAAGAGCAAGTCACCGGGCTGAAGGTCACCGGGGAAGTTGTCAACATTTACATCATCACCTACTTTTGCCTGCTGGCTGGCATCCCTGCGGGTAATTACTCCGTTGAGGAAGAGGACGGTCTTGACAAAACCGCTGCAGTCCATAGCTTTGATGGAGGTGCCTGCCCATAGATAAGGGAATCCGAGGAAGGCTTCGCCCGTGGCAATAATATTTTTTGCAGTAGGCTTACGTGAGGCAATCCAGTTGTTAAAGGATGTAGCATCTTTTTTGGGTACAAATGCAATTTTGCCGTTGGGAATTTTTACCTTGAAAAAGTTCCCTTGCTCTCCGACCTTCTCCACGATATTGCCCCATACTCCATCGCTTACCACTTGTGAGGTGAGATCCGCCTTTTCACGGAATAGAGTGTAATAAGTGGTTATGATCAGACGGTTGGATGCTTTCCAGGCGTTTAATTCCTGCTCGTCCATCCTCTGTACGCTGCCCACAGTTACCCAGGCGTGATAGCCTTCGGGAGTAACGATCCTGTACCAGTAACTGCGTTTTTCAAGCAATTGTACCGGTGTGCCCATCAGCAGCTGCGTAGCCATTTCCGAAGAGTAGTCAGCCTCATATCTGATATTGGCTACCGAGTGAGATACTACTGCCCAGATTTTTGCCTCAAGTTTGGGGTCGGGAAGCACTATCATGCTATCGAGCACATTGAGACCTTTTTCCGATAGAGCGGCCAGCAGTGCATCTTTAGCTTCCTGTTCCGTAGTGGAGCCATAGAGGACCTTCCGGCCATCAACATCTTTTAGTATCGGTTCATAACACTTATCCCTGCGGTCAGGAGCATATTGTGCTTTAATTTCATTGGAAATGGAATCAAACTGCTCTTGGAAAGAGTCTGCGGGAGATCCACAGGATTGGATCATCATTAAGGCTGCGATAGCCGGAATCAGGAGTCGTTTCATTCTGTTTAAAATTATTGGTTTAAACTTCAAAAATACTCTTTTTCTTATCTTTGTGCAAGAATAGGCCGCAAAAATGAAAAAAAGATACAACTCTTTCGTCGGATACTATAAGAGCAAATACGGCAGCAGACTGCAGAAAATAGTGATAGATGCAGGTTTTACCTGTCCCAACCGTGACGGCTCCATTGCCTTCGGAGGATGCACCTATTGCGACAACAATGCTTTTCATCCCTCATATAGCACACCTGACAAAAGCATCATGCAGCAGATGGAGGAGGGGATGGAATTTCACCGCCGCAGATATCGTACAGCCGATAGTTATATCGCCTACTTCCAGCCATATTCCAATACTTATGCACCGCTTGAGCGCCTCAAAGAGCTATATGCGGAGGCTCTTTCGCATCCCGACGTGGTGGGGATAGCGGTAGGAACCCGTCCGGACTGCGTAGATGAGGAGAAACTCGATTATCTTGCTGAACTCTCGCGAGAACATATAGTTATGGTGGAATATGGTATTGAATCCTGCTTTGATGCTACTCTGGAACGAATAAATCGTGGCCACACATTCCAACATGCTGCCCATGCCGTCAAGATGACTGCCGAGCGCGGACTTGACGTCTGTGCGCATTTTATCCTGGGACTCCCGGGCGAGAGTCGCGATATGATGCTCGAGAGTGCCTCAGTGATTAATTCGCTTCCACTGACCTCGCTTAAATTTCATCAGCTGCAGATTATAAAGGGGACTCGTATGGAACGGGAATTCGAGACTCATCCGGAAGATTTCGTCACCTTTTCCCTAGGCGAATACCTCGATTTTTTTGTAGATATTCTCGAACGTCTGCGGCCGGAAATATGTATCGAAAGATTTGCCGGAGAGGTGCCACCGAGGTTTGTAAAGTCAACCCCTTGGGGCCTGATTCGCAACGTGGAACTGCTTCGTTTGCTTGAAAAAAGGCTTGAAGAGCGAGATAGTTGGCAAGGCAAATTGCTCTGAAACGAACTTTTGTTATATTTGTAGATTATAATCGAAAATAATTGCGATATGGAACAGTTTTCCGACAAGATCATAATGGAAGGATTGGCCTACGATGATGTATTGTTGATCCCTGCCGAGTCCGGCGTGCTGCCTAGGGAAGTGGATATCACCACCCATTTTTCGAGAGAGATACCTCTCCACATCCCTATAGTCTCCGCTGCGATGGATACCGTTACCGATGCAAATATGGCCATCGCCATAGCTCGCGAAGGCGGTATCGGAGTTATCCACAAAAACATGCCTATAGAACAGCAGATGGAGCATGTACGTAAGGTTAAACGTGCTGAGAACGCCATGATATACGATCCCATTACCATCAAATATGATGCTTTGGTGGGTGATGCACTCCAGTTGATGGCTGAAAACCGCATAGGTGGCATCCCGGTGGTAGATGATCAGAATTATCTTATAGGTATCGTCACCAACAGGGACCTCCGTTTCCAGGAGAACTACAAAACCCCCATCTCCGAGGTGATGACTTCTGAAAACTTAATTACAGCGGGTCCGGCAATCGATATTCCCCAGGCTACCGAGATGCTTAGCAAATACCGCATCGAAAAACTGCCTGTGGTTGATGAGAACAACCGCCTGGTGGGTCTGATTACATATCGCGACATAATGAAGATAAAGAAGAATCCCACCGCCAGCAAAGATTCCCGAGGACGTTTGCTCGCAGTAGCTGCCGTGGGCATCAACAGCCACAGCCTGGAAGATGTGGAGAAACTCGTATCTGTGGATATAGACGCGGTAGTGCTCGATACGGCGCACGGACACTCTCTGTTCGTGTTACAGACTATCAAAAAGATTCGCGAGGCTTTCCCTCATTTGCAGATAGTAGCCGGCAACATTGCTACCGGTGAGGCTGCGCTTGCCCTCAAAGAGTGTGGAGTTGACGGAGTTAAGGTGGGTATCGGTCCCGGTTCCATTTGCACCACCCGCATAATTGCCGGCATCGGAGTGCCCCAGTTTGCCGCGGTGATGAATACCGCAGCAGCCCTAAAGGGGAGTGGCATCCCCATCATCGCAGACGGAGGCATCCGTTATTCCGGTGATATTGTTAAAGCACTTGCAGCCGGTGCCAACACCATTATGGCAGGATCGCTCTTCGCGGGTGTCGAGGAGTCTCCCGGAGAGGCAATCATTCTTAATGGCCGCAAGTTCAAATCGTATCGTGGCATGGGTTCGCTCGAGGCTATGCAAAAGGGCTCCAAGGATAGGTATTTTCAGGATATGGAAGAAGATATCAAGAAACTCGTACCTGAAGGAATTGTGGCTCAGGTGCCTTATAAAGGTACTCTTGCTGAGGTTATCTATCAATTGATCGGAGGTTTGAGGGCAGGTATGGGCTACTGTGGCGCAGCCAATCTCGAGGAACTGCGCAAGGCTAAATTCGTCAAGATTACGCATGCCGGAATGGTAGAAAGCCACCCTCACGATGTGACCATTACCCGCGAATCCCCTAACTACTCCAGATAGACCGCCATGCAGAAAGTACTTCTGATAACAATAACGATGCTGTTGGTAGCCGGATGCTCTTTTATTGAAAAAAGAGGCAGGGGCCTTCAGGATCGCAGGGTTGCGAGAATAGGGCATGAGGTGCTTTACGAGAGTGATATCGTACGTATGATGCCGGATGGCGTATCATCTGCGGATAGCGCCGCGATGGTCAGCCGCTATATAAATACCTGGGCTCTGGATCACTTACTGCTGCTCAAAGCCGAGGAGCAACTTTCAAAAGCAGAGCGCGATGTCACCGCCGAAGTGGAGGAGTTCCGTAGCACTTTGCTTGGTTTTAGATTTGAGAAACGCTGGGTTGAGGAGAGGCTTGACACGACAGTGACTCTCGAAGAGGCTCGATTATATTATGAAGAGCACCCCTCGAGCAGCATTTTCCCCTATCCGCTGGTTAAAGCGCGTGTTATCAGGATTTCTACCGGTTCACCCTACTATGAAATGATTAAAGGAGCATATACCGTTACTTCAGAGCAGGATGTGGCAGATCTCAGAGAGCTCTGTTATTCTTCCGCAGAGCGTTATACCGACTTTGGAGGGGAGTGGGTACCCCTTTCTCAACTTGCAAAAGAACTTGGCACCGATATTGAAACCTGTACCAGAGAAGTCCTTCCCAAAAGAAGTAGCGAGATGAAGTTCAACGACTCCAATTATTTGATTTTTATAGAAGAAAAAGTGGATGCGGGTGCAGTTTCGCCCTTTGAATATAATGTGGCGAGGATTCGCGAAACTATTCTTGGCAAAAGAAAACAGGAACTTTTGACCAAATTGGAACAAGACTTGCTGGAAGATGCCCATATCAACGGAACGCTAAAAATTTATTGAAAAACATGAAACATACCTTTGTTGCCACGGCACTCTTTTTCATCCTCTCCCTTTTCGGAACGGAGATTTCCGCACAACGCTATCAGGAAGGATTGATTGACAAGACAATTGTGCTCATCGGCAATGATATGATAATGCTCTCGGATCTGGAAAATGAAGTGCAGATGATGAGTGCAAGAGGTTTTACAGCTGACCGCAACGTACGCTGCCAGATACTTGAGGAGATGCTTGTTTCCAAACTTTTCCTCAATCAGGCGAGAATAGACTCCCTGGACGTAAACGAGGCGAATGTAGAGAATGCACTTAACCAGAGAATCAATGAAGTGATGACACAGCTCGGCGGTGAAAAACAGATGGAGGAATATTTCAATAAGCCCCTCTATAAACTTCGGCAGGAGTGGAGAGAGATGCTTACCGAACAGTCGCTAATCCAGGATATGCAGCGCAAGGTGGCAGGCAATATTCCGAACCTTACGCCTTCTGACATAGAGAAATACTGCAAAGAAACCCCTGAAGAGGATCTTCCCATAGTTTCCACACAGTACCGCATCCGTCAGATAGTGCTTTATCCGGACAAAGAGGCTGCAGAGCTTGAAGTAAAAGAGAGACTTCTGGATTTAAGGGAGAGAATAGTGGCAGGAGAGAGGTTTTCCACACTTGCACGATTGTACTCGCAGGACCCTGGCAGTTATGCAAAGGGAGGGGAACTGGGGATGGCCTCAAAATCTATCTTTTGGCCTGCTTTCTCCGATGCGGCAATGTCACTTAAGGTTGGACAGGTCTCTCAGATAGTGGAAACTCCGGACGGGTTTCACTTAATTGAGCTCATCGCCAGGGAAGGTGATATGTTCAATGCACGCCATATTCTGATCAAGCCGCATTACACCACAGAGGATCGCATTAAAGCATTTGACCGCTTGGATACACTCAGGACCAGGATTCTCGGTGATTCCATTTCGTTTTTCAATGCTGCAAGATACTTCTCCGAAGATCGTAAAACTGCCACTAACGGCGGTCTGCTTGCAGACGAATATACGGGTTCCTCATATTTCGAGAAGGATCAGCTTAAGCCGGCTGACTATAATGTACTCAAGGATATGCAGGAAGGTGATATTTCCGAACCTTTCGAGTCTCTTGACAATGAAGGTCGCAGTGGCAATACCGTCTACAAGATCATAATGCTTGAAAAGATCATTCCTTCGCATGTGGCAAATTACAAGACAGACTTCAATGTCTTACTTGATGATGCCAATATGAAGAACTCCAATGCAGCTATCGATACATTCATTTCTGAAAAGCAGAAGAGTACCTATATAGTGATAGACCCTCTCTTCAAGGAGTGTAACTTCATGAGGGAAGGGTGGGTGAAGTAGTCTATGAATTTCATAAGGAAAGTTCTCCATATTATCGTACTTGTGCTCTGTACGCTGCCTCTCGCAGCGCAGGACAATATTTCGGAAGAGGATATTTTTCGTCTTGTGGATGCCGCTTCCGTGCGGCAGTTCGAGGAGTTTGGAATTAACTACCGTCAGGTACTAGGGGATCCGGCACGTTTTCTTCACAATAATACTTTTTTATTGTGTGATTCCGCGATTTGGAATGTTAGCGCTAAAGTTGTAGAAGCTTTTGGAAATGTGAGAATAGTACAAGACGGCACGATGCTTTCCAGCGAATCTGCCATTTATCTCATTGATCAGAATATCGTACGTTTTAATGGCCCGCTTGTGGAACTTGTAGATAAAGATGGTAATACACTTCGTTCCAACCGGATGGCCTACAATACCAAGGACAGTGTCGCCACTTATGAGACAGGAGGTGCTATGAAGAATAGGGAGGGGTCGGTCATAGAGAGTCGTGTTGGTATATACGACTCTAAAATCAATACCTTTATATTTGACGGGGACGTGGAGGTCTATACTGATACCATCTTTATGAAATCCACCACGATGCGCTATCTGACGGATGAGAAGAAGATCTATTTCGGTCACAATACTTACACCTGGAGGGGTGACGGTTTCATAAAATCCGACGCAGGATGGTATGATAATGACAAAGGCATCATTCATTTTGCATCGGATGTCTATATGAATAATGAAGATTATGAAGCGTGGTGCGACGAAGTTTATTACCACAGGGAAACCGGTCGTACGGAGATGTACAACAATATCCAAATTCTGAACGAAAAGGAATATACGACCCTTCTGGGCAACAAACTGATCTATACCAGTGATACGGTTGCTACCGTCACCGACCGTCCTGCCATCGCCTATTATGGTGAGAATGAAAACAACATTGTAGACAGTTTGTTTTTCGGTGCCGACACTCTTCATTTCTATACGGTAAAGCGCAATTATATTCCGAAGGCAACAATAGATAAGGCTAAAGGGAGAAAAAAAGATATGCTTTTCGACGCATTGACCGAACTCCGCAACAAACAGGCTGCAGCACGTGCTCAGGAGGCGGAAAAAAAGATGCGTGAAATGGGAAAACTTCCGCCGGATATTCCCAAGAAAGACTCTACCGCCGTTTCTCCCATACTTGATTCACTAGGACAATCCTCTCAGGACTCTCTTGCAATTCAGGCGGACAGTACAGCTGCAATCGTTATTAAGGATACACTCATCGTGGATGATTTGTCTCAGACAATTTCTCAGGACAGCACTCTGGCACGGACTCAGGAAATGCTATCCGAACTCCCTGACAGCACTCTGTTTCAAACGGGAAAACTACCGGCCAATCTTCCTGATAGCACCATGGCGCAGACTCCGAAATCGTTATCCGAAATCCCTGATAGTACTCAGGTTCAGACTAAGGAAGCAATGGCTGAACCTCCGGACAGTACCGCAATCAAACACATGGTTGCATACCGTAATGTGAGAATCTGGAGATCTGATTTGCAGGTGCGGTGCGACTCACTTTTCTTCTCTGAACTTGACTCGATAGCCCAATTATTCGGCCGGCCGATACTCTGGAACAAGACCAAAAACCAGCTTACTTCCGATGAAATGCAGCTGATGATCAAGGAGGGGAACCTTTACAGGGGAAGTATGCTCAATAATGCGATGATTACCACACAAGAGGACACGCTCCACTACAACCAAATCAAGAGTACCGAAATGATGGGTTTCTTCAGAGAAAATCAACTCTACAGGTATGATGCTCTCGGAGGTGTTTATGCTATTTTCTATGTGGTGGAAGAAGAAACCATCACAACTGTCAATGTCAAGGAGGCGGAATCGATGACTGCAGTCATAAAGGAGGGTAATGCAGAGAGATTGATTTACCTAACACAGATCAATAGTGACGCTTTCCCCGTAGGTGACCTTGCACCGGAAAAACAGCGCCTCAAAGGTTTCGAATGGAGAGGGGAGGAGCGACCTACAGACCGCTTCGATATCACCTCTCAGCCGATTTACATGTCTCATAGGGATAGGTATGTGGATATCACCAGACCGGATTATACCTACTCCGACAGGTATTATGATGACCATATGACCAAAGTTGTTACCGATATCAATACACGTGCAGAGCGCGAAAGGCAACGCCAGCTCAATCTTGCCAAAGAAGAGGCCCGTAGGGAACTTGACTCGCTCAACGCGGAAGCTCTACTACGTGATTCTTTGTCGCTTGACACTTTGCAACGTGACACGCTCCATTTAGAGCACTCCTTGCGCGATACTCTACTCAATACTCGGAACTCGGGACTCCATACTCAGACAAAGCTGCTGCTCGTGCCGAACGCAAGGCTCTCCGCAAGGCCAGGTGGCAAGAACGCATTCTTCAGTGGAAGCAACGCCGTCAGGAACGTCGTGAAGCAGCTGAACTTCGTCGAGCTCTTCGAAAGGCGAAAGTGAAGAAATAAGATTGATGATTTGATAACGGTAAAGGGTGACCAATTGGCCACCCTTTATTGTGTTTAGTGCTACAAAAATTAATCTTTATAGCCGGGGTTCTGCTGGAGCTCGGGATATAGGAGTCTCTCGTTGTGTGAAATCGGGAGAACTACTTTCTCATAATCCCAGCTGAATGATTGCTTGTAGTTGCTACCTACAGCGTATTCGTGAGGATCTTTGGGATCTCTGGTAATGGTACCGCCACGACGCATTACGTCAAAGAAACGATGACCTTCCCCGATGAACTCTTTCTGACGTTCAAGTTGAATAAGATCGAGGGTTGCTGTAACGTTGGCAGCTGTAGGATCAGCTCTCTTACGTATTCTGTTGAGGTAGTTGTTTGCATCAGATGCCTTGTTGGTCTCCAGAGCTGCTTCAGCCGCAATGAGATAAGCCTCGGTGATACGCATCACACGAGGGTTGTTACGACGGAATGTGTAAACTCTGTCCTTGTTGCCGATAAACTTTTTGAGCCAGTATTCACCGGTTTGACGTGCACCTGTTACTTTATCATCGTAAGAAATCATCTGGCCGCGTACATCATTGGGAGTATCCTTAAAAAGGTTTCTCCATTTGAGGGTGGGGATTACCGATCCACCGGCGTTCTTGTCATCAAACCACATATTGTGATAGATTGTGTAGAACCCGCCATCAGGGTCAATGTCGCTGTCTACAGTCACGAGAAGCTCGAGTACGCTCTCATCGTGCCCCTCTTTACCCCAATAGTCGAGATACTCTTCGTTAGTGGCAAGCCTGTAGGGAGAACTGTTGATCACTTCGGTAGCACAGGTGTATGCGTTGGCATACTCTCCCTTGTATAGGTGTACCCTTGCCTGGAGAAGTCTTGCGGCCCAGTAGTTGAAATGACCTGTATTTTTCTGCTTGGAGAGAAGACCGACAGCAGTTTCAAGATCTTTCTGTACGAGAGCATAAGTCTCTGCAACTGTTTTTCTGGGAATCTTAGCCTCTGAAGGGGATGCTACAGTTTCGAGGATAACTGCACCGAGAGATGCTCCCTTATCCTTGAGGTAGGGGTATCCGTATAGTCGGGCAATGTCAAAGTAGCAAAGAGCCCTTATAGCATATGCCTGTCCAAGATAGTCATTTTTTTGTGTAACCTCAGTAGGACCTGATGCTGGGAGAGTTTCAATGTTCTCGATGATGGAGTTGGCCCTCATGATCACATTGTAGTAGTTGCTCCAAAAACTGAAATAAGTGTTGGCTTCTGATTCATATTCAAGGCAGTAGAATATGTTACCTGTGCCGCTGACCTCTCGGGGATAAATATTGTCAGCTCTCATATCGCCCATATATGCCCACCAGGAGCCATACATGGTGTAGTATTTTAGTGGTGTGTAAAGACCGTTAACAACAACCCCTGCGTCATAGAGCGTTGCCATAGCAGTCTCAGATACGACGGAGTCGGTAGGCATTCTGTCGAGGAAACCTTCGCAAGAAGAGAGCCCGAACACCATACCGGCCGCAATTACTATGCTAAAAATAAATTTTTTCATTTGTATCATCATTAATTTAGGGTTGAATATCATAATCAGAAACTTACTTCGAGACCAAATGAAACGGATCTCAAAGCAGGCATATCATAATAGTAGTAACCGTTCACGGTAACTTCGGGATCAATAGTTGATTTGGCGAATGTAATCAGGTTGGTGCCTGATACGTATACGCGGGCACCTACCATCTTGATTTTACTGAGGATATTGCGGGGAATGTTGTAAGAGAGGGTCAGGTCTTTTAGTCTTAGGAAATCACCGTTCTCAATATATTTGCTTGAGTAGTAGTAACCACCCTGGTTGTTACCAACGATACGAAGAGGTTGTGTTCCGTTGGGATTTGAAGGTGACCAAGTGTCAATCTGATGGGCAGCTATGTTCCTGTGGAATGTGTAGTATCCGTCATTGCCAATCTGTTCGGTCGCCTCGTTCCAGAGATATGCCCCATATCTGTAAGCCCATGACATTGAAAGCGAAAGGTCTTTCCATCTTACGTTTGCATTGAAACCGCCAAATCCTTTGGGAATGGCAGTAATGCCGTCAAGAATCATAGAACTTGCGTTATTACGATTAGTGGGATAATAGTTGTAGCTGTCGTAAGGCATTGTGCCGCCTGCCTCAATCTTAGTGCCGTCCTTTAGTATTACAGTCTGATTAACAGTCTCACCTTTCGCATAGAATGAACCCTCTGCATACATCGGATAACCGGCTTTTAGACGTGAATTGCCCATATGGTTATCCTCCGGACATACTCCAAGGTAGTTCCTTGTGTAGAATTGGTAGAAGTTGTAGCCCTCTTTCCAAATTTGCGGGGTGCTAACGATGCTCTCTCCCTCTTCGGAGAGTGCGAGGATTTCGTTGTGAAGGTATGACCAGTTTGCACCTACCGACACCTCCCAATCCTGGGTCTTGAGAATGTCAACATTCACTGATAATTCCCAACCTCTGTTTACCATTGAACCGATATTGGTAAGAGTGCTTGAAAAACCGGTGGTTGTGGGTACTGAAGCATCAAGGAGAAGGTCGGTAGTAAGTTTGTTGTAATACTCAGCAGTAAAGGTGAATTTGTCGAAAATGGTTGCATCAAGGGCGATGTTCCAGTTGGTATTCTTTTCCCATGAAAGATCTGAGTTGGCCAGGTTTGCCGGGTAGCTTGCACCAAAGTCACCGTAGGATGTATAGTCATAAACGGCCATGTAGCCATAGTAGTTTGAAGGAAGCGTACCTGATGTACCATAAGATGCACGCAGTTTGGCATCATTCAGCCAGTCTAACCTGAGCCACTCTTCATTGGAGAATCTCCACGAGCCCGATATTGACCAGAAGTTACCCCAGCGGGTTTCCTTGGAAAGTCTTGAAGAACCGTCGCGGCGATATGTACCGGTCAAATAATATTTGCCGTCATAGTCGTAACTGACACTGCTCAAAGCTGAAAGCAGTGCATCAGCCATTGAATAGGAACGACCGTTGTCAAATCCTGTAGCAAGGATGGATTCTGTGGCACCGAGGTGAGAGAAATCAATCTTTGCAAGACCAAGATAGAAGTATGTCTCCTGCTCTGCCTCCCATCCAACCATCGCGCTCACGTGATGTTTGCCCCAGGTTTTGTCGAAGTTAACGGTTGTAGAACTTACCAGGCGGCTGATATTACGGTTACGGTCTGAGATGAAACCTCCTACATCGGAATATGCGTAAAAGTTGGGGTGCCCGTAATACCATGCAAAACGGTCTCTCTGGTTGGTCCAGTCGTTGCTGATAATGGTCTTGGCTTTCAACCAGTCAGTAAACTTTACTTCTGCGTATGCCTTGAGCAGGAGTCGATTCTGGTTGTAGTCGTTGTACTCTTTGCCCCAGGAACCCAAGGGATTTACCGTGCTCATGGAAGGGTTCCAGCGCCCAAGATAGAGAGAACCGTCCTCTTTGTATGCGTAAGGCCATCTTTCGCTGAGGGGTATCTTCCACATGAAGATAGGGTTGGCTTTGGTAACATATCCCTCCTGGTGGCCTTGCTGATACTGCCATGAATACTGTAGGTTACCACCGATCTTTAGCCATTTGCTAATTTGACTTTCAGCATTAATGGTAGTTGAGAGACGTTTGAGGTAAGAAACGACAACAACACCCTGCTGATCGGTATAGCCTACTGAGGCATAAATCTTGGATCTATCTGAACCGCCGGAAATGCTGTACTCGTAATTCTGAATAATGCCGGTACGAAAGATAACATCCTCCCAATCCTTGTATATATACTTACTTTCATCTTTTGCGGGATAGTTCTCTGCAACTTTTGCATTCACATATGCATCGAGTGAACCATAACTTGCCCATCGAGATGGGTTGGCGTTACCATAGTTGGTCCAGGATTCCCTGTGCAATTTTTCTGTCTGCTCGTCGGTTGCAAGGGGCAGGTGGTTGTAAGCGAAGTAAGAGAATCCGGTACCTACCTTGAAAGTTGAGGTAAGCTTACCCGATCTACCTCTTTTTGTAGTGATGAGGATTACACCGTTGGATGCACGTGAGCCGTAAAGTGAAGCTGCTGCTGCATCCTTTAGAATGGTGAAAGACTCAATGTCGCTTGGGTTCAAGAAGTTCATAACGCTTGAGGATGCGTTGCCGGAAGACCAGTTACCGCTGGTCGCGGGAACACCATCGATAACATACAAAGGTGCATTGCCTGCGTTGAATGAACCATACCCACGGATGCGAATCTGTGAGTCGGCACCGGGCTGGCCTGATACTGATACGGCCTGAACTCCGGGAGCCTTACCGGCAAGTACTTGCTCGAAACTTACGATAGGAGCATCCTTTATTGTCTTTTGTTCGACAACCGTAGCGGAACCGGAATAAGATCCCTTCTTAACAGTACCGTAGGCTACAACCATAACTTCCTCCAGAGCCTCAGCGTCCGGTGTAAGGATAGCATTGACCACGGCACGTCCCTCTACCGGAACCTCCAGGTCAATGAAGCCGATGGAAGAAAAGACAAGGGTCGCATTAGCCGGAACTCTATCAAGTGCGTAGGTTCCGTCGTCAAGCGTGGCTATGCCCTGCATTGTGCCCTTTACGACAACGTTCGCGAAGGGAATTGGTGAGCCATCTTGAGATGAGGTTACTTTTCCTGTAACCCTAATCTGCGCAAACGTCGCATTGCAAATTAGTGCGATTAGCGCAATTAACATCAATCTCTTCATAGATTTTTAGTTTTGTGGTTGGTTAATTGATATTTAAGTAAGGTTAAACTTTGGTTTAGGTTAATGGGGGATGGTTGTTCATTACCACACAAAAATAACTAAAAAAATCTGAGAATAGAAGAACTTTTTTTAATATTTTTTAACTGCCATAGAAATTATAATTATAGGCTGAATTATCCTATTTTCCGACGCCTCTAATAAAAATATTTTGTCATTATGAATATTAATCCCTAACTTTAGGGCTTAAATACAGGAAAATTCAACTAACTTAGAAAAGAACAAACCCTTTAATCTATTAATTATAAACACAAAAAAACTATCTATGAAGAAAATCTTACTTCTTGCACTAGCGGTATTGACAGTTAATGTCGCTTTTGCACAAACAAGAATTACCGGTAAGGTAACTTCTTCTCAGGATGGTGCGCCGATTCCTTTTGCAAGCGTTATTGTAAAAGGTACTATGAACGGTGTCGCCACTTCTGACAATGGAGAGTATATTTTGGACAATGTTCCTTCAAATGCCACTCTCGTTGTTTCTTCAATCGGTTTTGTGAATGCAGAAATCCCGGTGGGAGGCAGGACCAGAATCGATGTAGTCCTTAGTCCGGACGCCGAGGCCCTCGAAGAGGTGATGGTCGTTGCCTATGGTACGGCCAAAAAAGGCACGTATACGGGTGCTGCTTCTGTTGTAAAACAGGAGTCCATCAAGGATGTGCCCACAGTTTCATTTGAGCAGGCCCTTACCGGAAAGGTTGCAGGTATGCAGATTACCACAACTTCGGGACAGGCGGGTTCCGGTTCGGCCGTTCGCATTCGCGGTATCGGTTCTATGAATGCCTCCAACGCTCCTCTCTATGTAGTTGACGGTGTGCCTGTTGTTTCAGGTAGCACAGGTCAGATGAGTGATTACCTCTACACCTCTAACAACGTGATGTCAACACTCAACCAGAGTGATATCGAATCCATCACTGTTCTTAAAGACGCTGCCGCATCGGCCCTTTATGGTTCGCGTGCCGCAAACGGTGTGATTCTCATCAACACCAAGAGAGGTAAGATAGGACGTCCCACAGTAACTTTCAAAGCATCCGTGGGTATAACTCCCAGCTGGGCTACGGACAACTATGAGACTGCTTCTCCTCAGGACAACGTGGATATGCTTTATCAGATTTTCTGGGATTATCGTACCTCCATGGGCAGAACTCCGGAGGATGCAAGTGCATATTCGCTACGCCAGCTAAATAGCAAATGGAATAGGTTCGGTTATACATTTAGCAAACCGGATACCGAGCGTTACGGTAATATTAAGATTGAGCCTCTCTTGGACGGACAGCTTAAGCGTGTTGACGATCAAGGCAACCTCATCTATTTTGACTGGGATGATGCTTATTTCCGTACGGCGGTATATCAGACTTACGATGTGAGTGTGAGCGGTGGTACCGAAAATAGCACATATTATACTTCATTCTCCTATACAAAGGACCAGGGACGTATATATGTAAATGAGTTTGACCGTCTCAGCGGTCGTGTAAATCTCAATCAGAAGGTAGGTAAGTATTTCGAACTGGCAACCAATATTAGCGTGTCACACACAGACCAAAGTGGTTATAACGACTCGAGAAGCACGACTGCCAACTACTTCATGCAGACCCGTAACCTTTTGTGGCCTGTTTATTGGCCGGATGATTACAAGACAGGCGGACCATGGACTGCACGTTACCAATCTCTTGCCCAGAATAATATATACTATAACGACTACTGGGACAACTCTACAAAGACTCTGAAACTTGCAATCAGCGAAACAGCTACAGTTAAATTCACTGACTGGCTCAACTTCCGCACCGTATTCTCTTATGATGATACCAGGGTTAGAGACCATATCTACTACAGCGCACAGCACTTCAGTGGCTCTTCTGTAAATGGTTCGGTTTCCGAAATGATGACCGACTACACCAAGCTCGTTTCATCATCCACGCTGAATTTTGCAAAAGAGTTTGGCAAACACAGTGTTAGCGCACTTCTGGGCTTTGAGGCGGAGCGTAACTGGACCGAGTATATTCGCGCTACGGGTAATGACCTATCCACAAGTTCGCTTACTACCGTTTATACGGCAGGTACCAAGGACTCCAACGCATATGCTTGGGGCAATTCAATGATGTCAATCCTTTCACGTGCCGAATACAACTACGATAACAGATACTATGCTTCTGCATCATTCCGTCGCGACGGTTCCTCAAGACTCGGTGCTTCTGCACGCTGGGGTAACTTCTGGTCGGTAGCAGCTTCATGGCGCATCAGCAATGAGGCATTCATGCAGGATCAGGATGTGGTTAGCAACTTACGTCTCAGAGCTTCATACGGTGTCAACGGTACACTTCCTTCAAGCAACTACGGCTGGCGTTCTCTCGCTGCATATGGTTATCCTTATATGACTAAGCCCGGCGGAGCACTTGCAAATGCTGCTGACGCAAACCTCTCCTGGGAGACCAGTTACACAATGAACTTTGCATTGGAGTTCGGTCTGTTTGATAACAGATTGAATGGTACGGTAGAGTTCTTCAATCGTGACTCCAAAGACCTGCTCCAGGATGTTCCCATCTCTTATGTGACAGGTTTCGGTTCTACCCTCAAGAATATCGGTTCAATCAATAACAATGGCTGGGAAGTGGAACTTAATGGCGATATCATCAGGAATTCCGACTTCAGATGGAGCGCAGGCCTTAATGCCACATTCCTCAAATCAAAAGTGGTTGAGCTCTATGACGGTGAAGACATTATCTGGTACGATCCCACAGGAAGTGACTATCGTGCAAAATTCATCTATCGCGAAGGCGAGTCCACTCTCGCATTCTGGGGATATGAATGGGCAGGTGTTGAGAAAGCAACAGGTCTCAATATCTGGTATTCAAATAATGATAATTCCGATACGAAGCTTAACGGTCGCAATGTGGTTTATAACTTCTCCGATGCTGACGAGATCGTAATAGGTAATGCTATTCCTTTCGCATATGGCGGTATCAATACCGATCTGGAATGGAAGGGTCTGACATTTGGCCTTAACTTTATCTACAAACTGGGTGGACATCTCTATGACGGTGCCTGGAAAGACATGGCCGATGACGGTTACTACTGGAACCGTATCCGCGGTCAGCTCTATTTCGAAAATATGTGGACTGACTACAATACTGATGGTACGGAGCCCAAGATTCTCGGTACCGACCCTACCGACTCGATGCAAAAGAGTACCCGTCACCTCCACAATGCGTCGTTCCTCAGACTCAAGACCATTACGCTGGGCTACAGACTCCCTAACAATTGGATCAGCAAGGTTGGCTTGAGCAGTGCGCGCGTATATTTCAATGGTGGTAACCTTCTCACTTTCTCCAAGTACAAAATTGCTGACCCCGAGGTCAACCATTACGGTACAAGAGGTTGGGAGACACCTATCGGAAAGACCTACACATTCGGTTTGGAAATCAGTTTCTAATGAAAATAATTGTTTAAGAATATGAAAAAAATAACTATCATACTTTCATTGATCTGCGTCCTGGCGATTTCTTCCTGCGAAGGCTTTTTGGATGTGACCCCCACCAACCAGGCAGACTCCTCCACCAGCATAACCAGTGCTGCTGACGCTCAGGTAATGATCAACGGTCTAATGAACAAGATGACATCTTCCAGTTATTACGGCCGTAACTTTGTACTCTATGGTGATACCAAGGGGGGTGACCTCACCATCTATACTGCCGGTTTTGATGATAATATGTACTATTTTGCCCACAGGGTTGAAGGTGGTTCACAGATTGGTTTCTGGATCACAGGCTACGACTGCCTTCTCCAGGCCAACAATATTATCCAAGGCATTGAGGCTCTCAAAGAGGAGGGCACTACCGGTCTTGACGATATGCTCGGACAGGCTCTCACTATTCGTGCACTGATCCATTTTGACCTGGTTCGTCTCTATGGCAAACCTTACAATATGGACGGTGGTGCCTCGCATGGTATTCCCGTTGTGACAGCTCCGGTTGACGCCAGCGCAAAACCTCAGCGAGATCCTGTGAAGAAGGTGTATGACCAGATAGTAGCCGACCTTACTAAAGCTGCTCCGCTCATTTCAAAGAGTAAGTCAAATGGTTATGTCAACTACTACGCCAATCAGGCAATACTCGGCAAGGTCTATATGTATATGGATAACTTCTCATCAGCACTGACCTGTTTCAAGAATATCATCGACAGTAAAGCCTATACACTCTACACCCCCGCAAATTGGGTAGCTTCCTGGAAATCACAGTTCGGTAGCGAATCCATCTTCGAATTTGCAATGTATCCCAATGAGGGTGACCTTGGTGCCAGCTCCCTTGGAGTACGCTACAGTCGCAGGGAACATGCCCATAATAGTGCATATGGCTACTTCCTGGCCAGTACATACTGGAAAAACATAATGGGTGAGAATGATATCCGTTGGGGTATCATGACTTTTGACCACATGAAAGGCCAAGAGGCACGAAGCGACTGGGATGACTGCTGCTACAAGTATCTGGGTTCTCCTACTCTGGCCGGTGACGGCAAGAGTACGTATACCGCAGTAAACATCAAGGTTATCCGTCTCTCGGAAGTTTACCTTCTTGCTGCCGAGTGTGCTCTCAAGAGCGACAAGGCCGCTGCCGCAAACTATCTCAATGCTATTTCAAGACGTGACCCCGACAGAGCTGCCTGGACAGCTTCAACTATAAATGAAGATGCTGTTTACAATGAGTACAGAAGGGAACTTCTTACAGAGGGTAAACTCTTCTTCGAACAGATGCGCTTGAATAAAAAGGTGACATTTGAGGATGATGCATGGGGTTTCGGTACTACTTCACAGTATCGTGACAAGACCATTGACAGAACATTCTTCAGAGCTATTCTTCCAATAGGTATTGATGAGATTAACTCTAACCCTGATATTTATCAGAATCCCGGTTATTAATAGCCGTAATCTGATCAGGGATGATTCCTGAATTAAAAAAAGCCGGTTTAAACCGGCTTTTTTTAATGAACTGTAGATTATTATGGAAAAAAATCTTATAATTGTAGTTTGCGAATGGACAACTAAAGCAAATCATAACATATATGCATACCTTTTATATAGATGAGAAAATTCACTGCCTCTCAGATGTAAGGACATTGCTGGAGCCGGACTGCCGAATCGAACTGGGCCATGAGGCTATGGAACGTATCACAAAGTGTCGTGATTACCTTGACAAGAGGATGGAAAATCAGGTTGAGCCGATATATGGCATCACCACCGGCTTCGGATCCCTCTGCAATGTGGCAGTAGGTGCTGCCGATCTCTCCAAACTTCAGGAAAACCTCGTTATGTCGCATGCCTGCGGCACAGGTGATGAAGTGAAAGAAGATATTGTGCGATTGATGCTGGCGTTAAAGGTTAAATCTCTCTCGTACGGTTATTCAGGGGTCAGACTGGAGACGGTACAGCGTCTAGTCGACTTTTTCAATCATGGGGTAACACCGGTGGTTTATAGCCAGGGTTCTCTCGGTGCTTCCGGCGACCTTGCACCGCTGGCCAATATGTCTCTTCCGTTGCTGGGTATGGGGGATTTTGATTATCGCGGCGAAAGATATTCCGGCGAAGAGCTGGAAACCATTTTCGGCTGGAAGCCGCTCAAACTCTCATCCAAAGAGGGATTGGCTTTGCTAAACGGCACCCAGTTCATGTTGGCGCATGCACTCTGGTCGCTCTTTCACGCAAAGAGACTCTCTTCGCTGGCCGACAAGATTGCCGCTCTTTCAATTGATGCTTTTGACGGCAGAATTGAGCCATTTACTCCCGGAGTACACGAAATCAGACCACATTCGGGGCAGATAACAACTGCTGAGATGATAAACATCTATTTAGAAGGGAGCGAAATTATCAGTCGTCCCAAAGAACATGTCCAGGACCCCTATTCTTTCAGATGTGTGCCACAGGTACACGGAGCCACCAAAGATGCCCTTTCACATATCGAAGGAGTCTTTATCACCGAGCTCAACTCAGCCACCGACAACCCTACCATCCTTCCGGATGAGGATTTGATAATCTCTGCGGGCAACTTCCACGGACAGCCACTCGCGATCAACCTCGACTTCCTCGCCATAGCGATGGCTGAATTGGGTAGCATCTCAGAAAGGAGAACCTACCAGCTGATCTCCGGTAAGAGAGGACTTCCCTCTTTCCTCATAGCACATCCCGGTCTCAACTCCGGATTTATGATACCTCATTATACGGCTGCATCCATTGTGAGCCAGAACAAACAACTCTGTACTCCCGCATCCGTAGATACCATAGACTCCTCGCAGGGTCAGGAGGACCACGTCAGCATGGGAGCCAATGCTGCTACCAAGTGTGTCAAAGTGATACAAAATGTCGAGTCTCTGCTGGCTATCGAACTGATGAATGCAGCACAGGCATTGGAGTTCCGAAGGCCGCTTCGCACCTCACCCATACTGGAGGAGTTCGTTGCCGAGTACCGCGATGCCGTGCCTTTTATCGATGAAGATGAGGTGATGTACCACCATATAAGACGCTCGATCCTTTTCTTGAGAAACCAGAAATAATTCCCGTTATGTCATCTTTGCTGATTGTAAATATAGGAAAGTTGGTGCAGGTGAGGGAGGAGACTCCTTCTCCGCTCCGAGGTACGCAGATGGATGTCCTGCCGGTAATGAATAATGCTTTTCTGCTTGCAGAAAAAGGAAAGATATCTGCTTTCGGTCCTATGTCGGAGCTCTCCCAGGACTTTGCTCGAAATGCCAATGAGGTGATTGATGCCGCAGGCAGGATGGTTCTGCCGGCTTTCTGCGATTGCCACACCCATCTGGTCTATGCCGGTAGTCGAGAAATTGAGTTTATAGATAAGATTCGTGGTCTTTCCTATCAGGAGATAGCTGCCCGGGGTGGCGGTATTCTCAATTCTGCCCGTTTGCTTCACGAGACGTCCGAAGAGGAACTTTTCCGTCAAGCAATGGTGCGGGTGGAAGAGGTTATGTATTTCGGTACCGGTGCCATAGAGATCAAGAGCGGCTACGGTCTCACTACGGAAGATGAGATGAAGATGTTGCGGGTTGTACGGCGCATTGCTGAGGAGTCTCCCCTTACGGTGAAAGCTACCTTTATGGGGGCACACGCTTTTCCGGAGAGGTTCCGTGACGATCACGAAGGATATGTCAGAGAAATAATCAACGAGATGATACCTGCCATAGCAGCTGAAGGACTTGCCGAGTACATAGATGTCTTTTGCGAAGAGGGATTCTTCTCCAAAGAGGAGAGTGACAGGATACTTGCAGCCGGAAGTAGGTATGGCCTCAAGGCTACGGTACACGCCAATCAGATGAGTTGTTCAGGTGGTGTGGAGCTTGGAGTGAAATATGATGCCGCTTCGGTTTCTCACCTTGAATATGCCGGTGACGCTCAATTTGAGGTTCTGGAGAAGTCGGAGACAATAGCAAATCTATTACCGGGGGCTACTTTTTTCCTCGATATGGAGTATCCGGATGCTCGCAGAATGCTGCAGTATGATATTCCGGTGGCACTTGCCACCAATTACAATCCGGGGTCCTGTCCCTGCGGAGATATGAAGTTTATTATGGCTCTGGCCTGTATGAAAATGAAGATGACCCCGGAAGAGGTAATAAATGCTTCCACACTCAACAGCGCATTCGCAATGGGGTTGGGAGTAACGCATGGCAGCATCACCATCGGTAAGGCGGCCTCACTGATAATCACCAAGCCGATACCTTCGCTGGAATTCATCCCTTATGCAGTTTCTACTCCGCTGGTGGAAAATCTGATACTTGACGGAAAAATTATTATATAATAAATAAAAAATACCATTATGAAGAGCTACAACACACCATTAGGCGAGCTGCAGATTGAACTCTTCGGCCACGCCGCAGTACATTTCACCATTAATGGCAAGAATTGGTACCTTGATCCCTATTGCGATGTCTGCTCTTTTGAGGACAAGACTCCTGCAGACTACATTCTGATCACACACGACCATTATGACCACTATGATGAGGAGGCCCTCGTACATATTGTACAAGACCACACCATACTGGTTGTTCCTCCCGTGGTGCCCAGAAAACATTATAATTATCAGGTGCTGCAGAATGGCGAAAGCTGCACTCTCGATGGCGTTAAAATCACCGCTGTCCCTGCCTATAATATCCACAACCTGAATGATCAGGACCAGCCTTTCCACCCCGAAGGAGTCGGTAACGGTTATATTCTGGATTTAGGCGGTTTCAAGATCTACTTTGCGGGCGATACTGAATTCATTCCATTTATGAAAACTCTCAAAGAGATCGACATTGCATTTCTCCCCAAAAATCTTCCCTACACAATGCCTGACGCAGAGTTTGTAAGGGCGGCCAACACCATTAAACCGGCAGTTCTCTATCCTTACCATTACTTTGAACTCAATCCCAAGGCACTTAGGGCGGAAATAGATCCTCAGATAAAGATGGTGATGAATGACTACGAATACTAACGAACGAATAATAACATTTAAAACTAATAATGACACGTAAAATCATCGAATGCGTTCCCAATTTCAGCGAAGGACGCGATATGCAGGTAATTGGCCAGATTACGGCCGAAATTGAGAAAATAGATGGAGTCAATCTCCTTGATGTGGACCCGGGCGCAGCCACCAATCGTACGGTAGTCACCTTTGTAGGCACCCCTGAGGCAGTTGTCGAGGCGGCTTTTCAGGCAATAAAAAAGGCCGGAGAGGTGATAGATATGCGTCATCACCACGGTGAACACCCCCGTATGGGTGCTACTGACGTGTGCCCTCTCGTTCCGATTGCAAATATCACCATGGATGAGTGTGCCCAACTGGCACGTGAGCTCGCCAAAAGAGTGGGAGATGAGCTCGGAATTCCGGTATATTGCTACGAGAATGCTGCATTCCGTCCGGAAAGGCGCAATCTTGCAAATTGTCGTGCCGGTGAATACGAGGGTATCGCCGATAAATTTAAAGACCCTAATTGGAAACCTGATTTTGGTCCTACCGTATTCAATGATAGAGTAGCACACACCGGCTGTACGATGATTGGAGCGCGCAATATACTTGTGGCAATCAACTACAATCTCAACACTACCTCTACCCGTCGTGCAAATGCCATTGCTTTTGACGTGCGGGAAAAAGGAAGAAAAAAGCGTAAGGGCGACCCGATTACGGGTAAGGTGGTAAGAGATGAAAACGGCAAAGAGGTCTGGATCCCCGGTACTCTCAAGGGCTGTAAGGCAATTGGATGGTACATCGAAGAGTATGGTATAGCACAAGTATCGATGAATGTGACTGATATCTCGCTGACCCCGGTTCACGTGGCATTTGATGAAGTATGCAGGTCGGCACAAAGCCGGGGTATCCGCGTGACAGGCTCCGAAATAGTGGGTCTTATACCAAAAAAGGTGCTTATCGATGCAGGCAAGTATTATCTTAAAAAACAACAACGCAGCCTGGGGATTTCCGAGGATGAGATTATCAAGATTGCAGTAAAATCAATGGGTTTGGATGACCTAAAGCCCTTCAATCCTCGCGAAAAGGTAATAGAATACCTGATGGAAGATGCGGAGGCGGCAGGTGCTCCCCGCAAATTGGTGAATATGACGTGCTCAGGTTTTGCATTCGAGACGGCGAGTGAATCTCCTGCTCCGGGCGGCGGTTCGGTTTCAGCCTATATGGGTGCTTTAGGTGCGGCACTAGGTACAATGGTGGCCAACCTCTCTTCCCATAAGCCGGGTTGGGATGCAGATTGGGAGAAGTTTTCGATTTGGGCGGAGCGGGGCGAGCTGATTGTAGAGCAGATGCTCCATTTGGTGGATGAGGACACAAATGCATTCAACCGTATAATGGAGGCGTTTGGCCTGCCTAAGGGTTCTGATGAAGAGAAAGCTATCCGCACTGCAGCTATTCAGGATGCTACTCTTTATGCTACGCGTGTACCTCTGGAGACGATGAAAAAGGCCTTCTCTGCATTTGATCTTCTGGATGCAATGGCTTTTGAAGGCAACCCTAACTCCGTGTCAGATGCCGGTGTAGGAGCTCTGGCCATCTGGTCGGCAATACATGGAGCCTGGCTCAATGTCAAAATCAACGCCGCCGGATTAAAAGACCGTGCTGCGGCTGATGCCCTTCTGGCAGAGGCGGCTTCGATTGCAGCTGAAGCTGATGTGCGTCGTGAACGTGTAATAGCCATTTGTAATGAAAAAATCTGACACCGCATTATTTTAACTTAACCTTAATGCTACAATAATGAATAGACCCGACGCCTCATTTGATGAGAATGAACTCAGATATCTGAAACTGTTGTCGAAAAGTTTTCCGACGATAACAGAAGCCTGCACGGAGATTATGAATCTCCAGGCAATACTCAATCTTCCTAAGGGTACGGAACACTTCCTGACCGATATTCACGGTGAATATGAGGCGTTCCGCCATGTTTTGAAGAATGCTTCAGGTTCCATAGAACGCAAGATTAACGATGAGTTCGGGGATACATTGCGCGAGAGCGTGAAACGGGACTTGTGCACCTTGATATGTTATCCGGAAGAAAGACTTGCGATTGTCAAATCGAGGGAGGACAATATTGACGAATGGTACTTGGTCACCCTTATACAACTGGTGAAAATGTGCCAGAGAGTCTCTGTCAAGTATACACGTTCGAAGGTTCGCAAAGCGCTACCCCCAAAGTATTCCTATATCATAGAGGAGTTGATGCACGAATCTCTCTCAGACCCCAATAAGCAGGCTTATCTCAATAATATCCTTTCCAACATTATCGAACTTGACAGAGCCGACGATTTTATTATCACTCTCTGTGATGTGATTCAGCGTCTGGTAATAGATTCTCTCCATATAGTGGGCGATATATATGACAGGGGTCCTGGGGCTCATATTGTAATGGAAACTTTGATGAATTATCACGATGTGGATATACAGTGGGGCAATCACGATATCCTCTGGATGGGTGCTGCTGTCGGTAATATCAGTTGCATGGCAAATGTAATACGTATCTGTTTGCGCTATGGCAATCTTAGAATCCTTGAAGATGGATATGGTATAAATCTGGTGCCGTTGGCGACATTTGCAATGGAAGCTTATGGTGATGATCCTTGTGATGCTTTCCAGCCACGTCTCAAGTTTGCAGATGATAAACATAGCGATAAGAGCACGCATCTGATTTCTCAGATGATGAAGGCCATTTCCATTATCCAGTTCAAATTGGAGGCTGATATTATCAAGCGCCGGCCCGAGTTCGAAATGGCTGATCGCAATCTTTTACATCTGGTCAATTATGAGAAGGGTACAGTCATGGTATACGGGAAAGAGTATCCTATGCTTGACACCAATTTCCCTACCGTGGACCCGGCTGATCCTTATCGTCTTACCCCCGAAGAAGAGGAACTCGTGGGCAAATTACACCGCTCATTTGTCCATTGTGAGCGTCTCCGCAGACATATTGAATTTCTGTTAAGTGACGGTAGTCTATATCTGGTTCGCAATGGTAATTTAATGTTCCATGCCTCTATGCCTCTCAATGCCGACGGCAGTTTCAAAAGTGTGATAATAGATGGAGTAGCCTATGCAGGGAAAGCTTTGATGGATAAAGTGGACAGTTTGATCAGGAAGGCTTATTTTGGAGAGCAGGGTACTCCGGAACATAGTTTTGCGGTTGATTATATGTGGTATATCTGGTGCGGTCCCGATTCGGTAGCATTCGACAAAGGAAAGATGACTACATTCGAACGTTGTTTCATTGCAGACAAAGAGCCTCACAAAGAGCCCAAAGGCCATTATTATATCCTTCGCGAGCAAGAATCGGTCTGCGACATGATTTTGGATGAATTTGGTGTCAAGGGCGTCAATCGTCATATCATTAACGGTCATGTGCCGGTCAAGACCATTAAGGGTGAGTCTCCAATCCGTGCGGGTGGCAAGATGTTGATTATTGATGGCGGTTTTTCGCGTGCATATCAGGGTGAGACAGGTATTGCGGGTTATACGCTCATATTCAATTCACGTGGAATGCAGCTGGTGCAGCATGAGCCTTTCACGTCAACTCGCCAGGCCATTGAACATGGTGTAGAAATCAAGGGGACACGCCTTTTTGTGGATTTCAACAAAGAGAGAATGCTTGTCAATGATACTGACAATGGAGAAGAGATTCGTGGTCAAATTGCCGCTCTGCTCCGTTTGGTCGAGGCCTATCGTAATGGTCTCGTCAAAGAGAGGTAGAGTAGTTAAAGTTAAATTGCAGATTTCGGCAAGCAATTATATATATAATAGTTTGCAACATTTTTTCCGGACGTGCGTCTTATTTAGTAGTAGCAACTGTTTTTTGATCTATGAACCACTTATTCCAAAAGACACTCTTTGCAACGGCAATGCTGTTGCTCTTTTTTGCCGACTTTGTAACCCAGGCACAGACTCATAATTCACAAACCATTAAAGGCAGGGTGATTGACGAAAACAACCTCCCTCTGGCTTACGCCAATGTTGTACTCCTGAAAGCGGATTACACTTATGTCAATGGGACGGTAACCGACACCTCCGGTCTTTTCTCTCTCGACCTTACAAAGGAATCAGCTCTTCTCCAGATATCATTTGTCGGATACGACACGCAATGCGGAAAGATAGAGGACGTCGATGCCGGCACCATACAGTTACAGCCGGGTTCTCAGATATTGTGCGGGGCTTTAGCCAAGAGTGAACTCCCCAAAACAGTGCTTCGCGATGATGCTTTTGTTACTCCTATACAGGGCTGTGTACTTTCAAAGGCCGGTTCGGCAAACGATGTACTCCGGAGACTCCCTGGAGTAATCCGCAAAAACGGTGATTTCGAGGTCTTTGGAAAAGGTACTCCGTTAATCTACATTAACGGACGTATGGTGCGCGATAATACCGAACTGGAACATCTCAACTCGGAAGAAATGCTCGAGGCGGAGGTGATCACCAATCCGGGTGCCCGTTATGATGCAACATCGGTAATCAGAATAAAACCATAAAGAAACAGGGTGAAGGATTTAGCTTTGACCTCCGTTCAAGTACTTATATCCATCACAGTATAGATCTGGTCGAGCAGATTAATCTTAATTACAGATACAAAAAACTGGACCTATTTGCCTCTCTGGGATATAGTAAAACAGGGTTTGACCAGATTTCCGATATAACTCAAAGTCTCCAATCAGAACAATTGCTCGAATTGAAGAAGGATATGAAGTATTCCAGCGAGGTGAAAAACATGACTCCCATCTTGGGATTCAACTATCAGTTCAATCCTAACCATTCCGTAGGATTCCGCTACTATCCCTTTGCGTTTTTAGGGGGCAGTTCGACTCAGGATCTTCATATAAGAACCTACTTAGATGGGATTCTCGATGACAATGTTCACATACCTGCGGATGGAAAAAGTTTCGCGGGTGTTACCCAGCGCGCCAACGTTTACTACAACGGTACCATTGGCAAACTCAATATTGATTTTAATGCTGATATTCAGCGTGGGGGCGCGCTTGATAGCATAGTGTTTAAGGAGCGGAGTGAAATGAAGGAGAGCCGCGAAGTACATACAATCAACGGCTTTGCCAACCGTCTTATGGCCTCTAAACTCGTTTTCACATATCCATTGCTCGGGGGAAATCTCTCTGCCGGAAGTGAATATACCTGGACGGAATATGAGGAAGATTATCGCAACCCTGAAAATTATGTGCCCAACGTAGATAATAAAGTAAGTGAGCACAATGCCGCTGCTTTTGCGCAGTACAGCCGTTCGTTTCCCTTTGGGTCCTTTTCTGCAGGCATACGCTATGAGCATGTAGATTTCAGTTTCTTTGAGAATGATAAGGAAGATGAAGAAAGGAGCCGTAAGTACAACCATTTCTTCCCCTATGCATCGCTGAGTGCAGTTGCAGGACCTGTTCGGATGCAGCTTAGTTACACTTCTAAGGCCCGTCGCCCCCTCTATCACCAATTTACCAGTATATCCACCTATTTAGGCAGGTACGGCATTTCCAGAGGAAATCCTACACTCAAACCACAAATAAGCCAAAACCTTTCTTTATCTGCGGTTTGGAAATTTATGCAGTTATCCGTCAACTACCAGGTTTTCAAGGATGCCATTATAAATGCAGCTACGGCTCAACCGGATTTGCCTAATATCATTGTGCTTCGTCCTATTAACTACGGTAAAAATTTTCCCATGATTAATGCCGGAGTATCGGCCACTCCAACCATTGGCGTTTGGACGCCTCGTATTTCTCTCGGTGTTAATAAACAGTGGCTAACGCTCAACTATATGGGAGAAGATGTTGAACTGACAACACCGGTCTTACTGTTCGCTCTGGGTAGTACTTTTACTTTCCCAAAAGGTTTTATGCTCAATGTGGAATACAATTTACAGGGGAAGGGGCACATTTTAGCGTATGAGATGGTCGAACCATTGCACGAACTTGAGATTTCTCTGAGTAAATCTTTTTTCAATGATGCTCTTACGGTGGAACTAAGGGGGCTCGATATCTTTGCACTCAGACATGAAAAAACCCATCTCTACAGCGGAGTGTATCAGATACTTGAAAGCAAGCGTTTAGATTCCAACGAGCTTGTCATTACCATTCGCTACAACTTCAATAGCGCAAAGAGCAAATACAAAGGCACGGGTGCCGGTGAAAGAGAGAGGAACAGGTTATAAAGCTTGATTTCTCTACTTTTTTCTATCTTTGCCGCCGTTACTAAAACTTTATTAAGATGAAAGCATATGTTTTTCCCGGACAGGGAGCACAATATCCCGGAATGGGAAAGGAACTCTACGGCAGTTCCGATAAGGCAAAAGCTCTTTTCGAGCAGGCAAATGAGATACTGGGATTTAGAATTACCGATATAATGTTTGAGGGTGATGCCGAGGCTCTAAGGGCTACAAAAGTGACTCAACCTGCCGTTTTCCTACATTCGGTAGTGGCAGCGCTTTGCAGCGACCTGCCGGCTCCTGATATGGTGGCAGGACACTCTCTGGGTGAATTTTCAGCGCTTGTGGTCTCAGGTGCCCTCAGTTTTGAAGATGGTTTGAGATTGGTTTCTCTCAGGGCACAGGCAATGCAAAAAGCATGTGACCTCAATCCGGGTTCCATGGCTGCCATCATTGCTGCAGATCCGGAGCTTTTGGACCGCATCTGCAGTGAAACCCCCGGCATAGTGGTTCCCGCCAACTATAACAGTGAGCAACAGACGGTGATTTCAGGTGAGACTTCCGCTGTGGAGAGCGCTGTTGCAGCTCTCAAGGAGGCCGGAGTGCGCAAATGTGTGATGCTTCAGGTGGGTGGAGCATTCCACTCTCCGCTTATGGAGCCTGCCCGTGTAGAGTTGGCAGGAGCTATAGATAAGACACCTTTCTCTACACCTATCTGCCCGATTTACCAGAATGTGGATGCTCTGCCCAATACAGATCCTGACCGGATTAAATCCAATCTGCTTATGCAACTCACCTCTCCGGTGAGATGGGTAAATATAATGCTGAATATGGTGGCGGATGGTGCGACTCACTTCACCGAAATCGGCCCCGGTAATGTGCTTCAAGGGCTCATAAAAAAAACAGCCCCGGAAGTGGAGCTGTTTTCAATCACCTGATTGCCTGTGCCGGCCGAACCGCTATTTTAGATATTCAAATAAGGCTCTCACATCCTCCAAATTCTCAAAGTCCACTTTGTTCTCTTTGAGATAGGTTTCTATTTCATTCTTCTTTGAAGGGAAGCACTTTAGCATGTATTTCTTAGTCGCATAGCTGAATTTGCCGTTGCGCCCAAGATATGGCGTTACTCTGTAAGTAAAGGGAGTTTTTACATTCTGGGCAAGCTCATATCTTTGTCCTTCGGTGGAGATAGAGCTGATAGATGTGACGGATGTGGTCTCGGAGGTGGTACCGAATGCACCTTTTTTCTCGGATTCGAGGAATTTGACTCTCTTTACACTTCCCAGTATTACATCGTCTACCATATCGAGTAATTCTATGAATCCTTGTTTGCTTTGCACAAACGAGTGTCCCTTAACCGATACACGGTCAATGCTGTTCTGATTTAGAACTTCCTGTATCTCGCCTTCAGGGGAGATAAAGAGGAGTTTCTGTGAGATGGTACTGATATTGAGCGGGCCGTTGGCGGTACGTCCATCTTTGAATATAACTACTCCTGCAGTGAAATCGGGTAGGACATACTTGACGCTGTCAAGCATATACTGGCTCATGTCTTCACCTTTTTTGTGTTGGATTACATTCTGAGCCTGAGTATTAAGCGCAAAAAAGGCGGTAAGAATAATTATCAATATGCGTTTCATAATCTTTAAAATTGATATATCAATTTGTTTGAAAAGTAAAAATAGACATTAAATTTTCTTATCCCAAAAATAATCCATATTTTTGAGTTTTGTTACTAATAAAAATAGGTATAATCAAGGTACAGTCCTTATAAAGTTAAGATTAATAACAATAACGGGACAAATCAATAAAAAACATTAAAATCAAATGGCAAAAGAGAAAAAATTCATCACCTGTGACGGCAATTATGCTGCCGCCCATGTTGCTTACCTTTTTAGTGAGCACGCTGCTATTTATCCCATTACTCCCTCTTCGACAATGGCAGAGTACATTGACGAGTGGGCAGCCTTCGGCAAAAAGAATATGTGGGGTGAAACAGTTAAAGTTACTGAAATGCAGAGTGAAGGTGGCGCTGCAGGAGCTGTTCACGGATCCCTTCAGGCAGGTAGCCTGACATCAACATTCACAGCTTCCCAGGGCCTTCTCCTGATGATTCCCAATATGTACAAGATCTCAGGCGAACTTCTTCCGGCAGTATTCCATGTATCTGCTCGAGCACTTGCTGCACAGGCCCTATCTATTTTCGGAGATCATTCCGACGTGATGAGCGCCAGACAGACGGGATTTGCACTCATTGCATCTGCCAGTGTGCAGGAGGCAATGGATATGGCAGCTGTAGCCCATCTTTCGGCCATCAAGTCAAGCATCCCGTTCTTACATTTCTTTGATGGTTTCAGGACCTCACACGAGATCCAGAAAGTAGAGTTGCTAGAGGCTGAAGACCTCAAGCCGCTTGTCAGCGATAAATCTCTTGCAAAATTCAGAGAAAGGGCATTGAATCCCAATAAGCCGGTTACCAGAGGTACGGCACAAAACCCTGATGTGTACTTCCAGGCACGTGAAGCTGCGAATCCTTACTATGATGCAGTTCCCGACATCGTTGCTAGGTATATGGGCGAAATTACCGAACTGACCGGTCGCCATTATCTCCCGTTTGACTATTATGGTGCACCTGACGCAGAGAATGTGATTATAGCAATGGGTTCCGTATGCGAAACCATCAAGGAGACTATCGATTATCTTGCCGAAACCAAGGGCGAGAAGCTTGGTCTGATTACAGTACGTCTCTACAGGCCTTTCTCAGCTAAATATTTCCTTAGAGTTCTTCCCAAGAGCGTTAAGAGGATTGCAGTGCTTGATCGTACAAAAGAGCCCGGTTCACTCGGTGAGCCCCTTTACATGGATGTAAAAGCCATTGTTGCAGATCTCGGTGAAAATGCTCCCCTGGTGGTAGGTGGCCGTTACGGTCTCTCCTCTAAGGATACCAGCCCCGCACAGATTATCGCAGTATTCGACAATCTCAAGCTCAGGGAGCCCAAAAATGGTTTTACCATTGGTATCGTAGATGATGTGACCTTCAAGTCACTTCCTCTCAAAGAGGAGATCTCCCTTGCCAAAAAAGGTACTTACGAGTGTAAATTCTATGGTCTGGGTTCTGACGGTACTGTCGGTGCAAACAAAAATACCATTAAGATTATCGGTGACAACACCTCTAAATATTGCCAGGGTTATTTCGACTATGACTCCAAGAAATCAGGCGGATATACCTGTTCTCACCTGAGATTTGGTGACAGTCCCATACGTGCCCCCTATCTGGTATCAACTCCCGATTTCGTGGCTTGCCACGTGCCTTCATATCTCTACAAATATGATGTGCTCAAAGGCATCAAAAAGGGTGGCATACTCTTGCTCAATAGCCTTTGGGATACTGAGGAGACTTTCAATAGGATTCCTGATTTTGTAAAGAAAGAGATAGTTGCTAAAAAGCTCCGCCTCTTCCTGATCAACGCCACAAAGATTGCCGCTGAAATCGGTCTGGGTGGAAGAACCAACACTATCCTCCAGTCCGCATTCTTTAAGATTACCGGCATCATTCCCTACGAGGAGGCAGTTGACCATATGAAGAGGGCAATTGATGAGTCCTACGGTACTAAGGGTGAGAACGTCGTTAAGATGAACTACGCTGCGGTTGACCGCGGTAGCGAATATGTTGAAGTTGAGATACCTAAAGAGTGGAACAACGCAACCGGCCGTTTCGTACACGCCAATTACAACCGCCTTGCTCCCGAGTGGATCCGCAATGTGGCTGACATCGTTAATTCTCAGGATGGAAATTCTCTTCCTGTGAGCACATTTGCCGGAGATATGGTAGATGGTACAATCCCCAGCGGTACCGCAGCCTTCGAAAAGCGCGGTATAGCCGTTTTTGTTCCCGAGTGGCAACCTGATAATTGTATTCAGTGTAACCAATGTGCCTATGTTTGCCCCCATGCAGCCATCCGTCCTTTCCTTATGACTGAAGAAGAGGCCAAGGCCGCTCCTGCAGAGATAAAGAAAGTTCAGGGCAATGCAGCTTTCAAGGAGTACAAATTCACAATGCAGGTTTCTCCCGCAGACTGTACAGGTTGCGGCAATTGCGCAGATGTTTGTCCTGCTAAGGAAAAAGCTCTAGTTATGAAGCCTTACGGCACTCAGGAAGTAGAGCAGCCTAACTTCGATTATCTCCACCACAATGTGGGTTATAAAGACAATGTTGCTCCCAAGGCACAGAATGTAAAGAATTCCCAGTTTGCCCAGCCTCTCTTCGAGTTCTCCGGAGCTTGCGCAGGTTGTGGTGAGACTCCCTATATCAAAGTCATTACACAGCTTTTCGGTGACCATATGATGATTGCAAATGCTACCGGTTGTTCATCAATCTATGGAGCATCGTTCCCTTCATCGCCATACACTACAAATCACCATGGACACGGTCCCTCTTGGGCCAACTCCCTCTTCGAGGACAATGCTGAGTTCGGTCTCGGTATGAGATTGGGTAGCGAGAGGGTTCGCGATACTGTTGCCTCCCTCATGAAAGAAGGCCTGGAGTGCAATAGCTGCAGTTCAGATATGAAAGTCCTCTTCGACAAATGGCTGACCAACCGCGGTAATGCTGCAGTTACCCGTGAGGTACATGACGCTCTGGTGCCGATGATGAAAGAGTGCGGATGCCAAATCTGTAAGCAGCTTCTCGAGTTGCAGAACTTCATTCCCGCCCGTTCGCAGTGGATTTTCGGTGGTGACGGCTGGGCCTATGATATCGGTTATGGTGGACTTGACCACGTATTGGCTTCAGGTGAGAATGTAAATGTTCTAGTACTTGACACAGAACTTTATTCCAATACCGGCGGACAATCATCCAAGGCCACTCCTGCAGGTGCGGTTGCTAAATTCGCTTCTTCCGGTAAGAGGGTTCGTAAGAAAGACCTCGGTATGATGGCTATCAGCTATGGATATGTATATGTAGCGCAAGTTGCAATGGGAGCCAGCCAGGTGCAGTTCCTCAATGCCATAAAGGAAGCCGAAGCTTATGACGGTCCTTCACTGATCATTGCCTATGCTCCCTGTATCAACCACGGTCTCAAGGCCGGTATGGGTATGAGCCAGAGAGAGGAGAAGAGGGCAGTTGAGTGCGGTTACTGGCATCTTTACCGTTACAATCCTACTCTTGAGGCAGAAGGCAAGAATCCCTTCTCGCTCGATAGCAAGGAGCCGGATTGGAGCAAATTCCAGGATTTCCTCAAGGGTGAGGTACGCTTCTCCTCACTATTGGCTACATTCCCTGAAAATGCCGCAGAGCTCTTCGCTAAGACTGAGGAGTTTGCAAAGTGGCGTTATAACACCTACAAGAGACTCGCAGGCAATGAGTAATTCTCATTTGCAGATGAGAATACTCCCGTAGTTTAATGGATAGAATTGAAGATTCCGGTTCTTCCGGTTGGGGTTCGATTCCCCACGGGAGTACCATCCTGCAAAACAAAAATGTGCCAACTAAAAAATCTTTTTTAGTTGGCACATTTTTTGCAGTAAATGCGCCATATTAAAACAAAGTCGGTTCGGTAGAACCGACTTTGTTTTAATTGTTAAACTTTATAATAATCCGTCCGGATTATACCGGACATGTAAGAACTAATCATTTAAAGTTAAAGAATAATCACAATCAATATGACAAGTTCTAAAAGAACAGTTTTACTCTATGCTTTCGCTCTTCTGAGTCTCTTTTTCAGTTTAGAGGTGTACGGACAGCAGTACACCATTAGCGGCTATGTTTTTAATTCCCGCAGCCACGAGACTTTGCTTGGAGCTACAATTTATGATCTGAATAGCAAAAAGTGGACAACCACAAATGAGTATGGTTTTTACACTATCACACTCCCTGCCAAAGAGGTGAATATTGAAGCTTCCTATGTGGGATATAAGAATAATCAGATTACTTTTGAGCTTAAACGAGATACGACAATAAATTTCTATTTGGAAGAAGCTCCGGACTCTATTGACGAAGCAGTTGTCTATGGTGAGTCTCGTTTTCATGGGGTTCGAAGTTCACAACTTAGTGCTGTAGACATTCCTATATTGCAAATTAAAAGCACCCCTACACTTTTTGGAGAGCAGGATGTGCTGAAAACACTTCAGTTGTTACCCGGCGTTCAGGCCGGTAATGATGGCACTGCAGGACTATATGTGCGTGGTGGTGGTCAGGATGAAAATTTACTTTTACTCGATGGTGTTCCCGTTTATAATGTAAATCACGCTTTAGGATTCTTCTCTGTATTTAATCCTGATGCCGTCAAAAGCGTTACACTTTTCAAAGGAAACTTTCCGGCCCGCTTTGGCTCACGTCTTTCATCAGTTATTGACGTGCGTACCAACGATGGTGATATGTACGATTATCACGGCAACTTCAGTATTGGACTAATCTCTTCAAAAATCAATGTTGAAGGCCCGATAATTAAAGGAAAAACCTCTTTTAATCTCTCAGCACGCCGTACCTATTTAGATGCAATCTTAGTTCCGGCAATGTATTTTGCGACAAAAATTACAAGCAAAGGTGAAGAGAAGGGACATGCAGGTTATAACTTCTACGATATTAATGCTAAGGTTAATCACAAGTTCTCGGACCGGGATAGACTCTTTCTTAGTTACTATACCGGTGATGATGCACTTCATGCAAAGATGCGTGCCAACTACGCCTACGCCGATGGTGCAACTTGGGAGGAATATATGGGTGTAAATTGGAAATGGGGAAATATGCTTGCAACGGCAAGATGGAACCATGTATGCTCTCCAAGACTGTTTATGGACGCATCAGTTAACTACACACATTATCGTAACAAGATGGGAGTGTCATACGAGGATATTGGTGAATATCCAAATCCAAGCGAAAACTACTCATATGAATCTTTGGTTACGGCTAATTCCGGTATAAACGATCTTACTGCTAAAGTGGATTTCAGTTGGAACCCGGCTACTGATCATAATGTGCGTTTTGGTGCTGCATATATTTATCATAAATTCTCTCCGGATGTCTCTTCAAATCGCATCACAGTCAAGACTCCGATTGAGGGTGTGAATGGACAAGTAAAAGACACCACTGAGATTGTTGAGCAGATGTATGGAGATAAGAAGATCAACGCAAGCGAAATCAATGCTTACGTAGAGTATAAAATTTCTCTTGGTAAACTATTCGAAGCAAATGTCGGATTACATTACTCGGCCTTTGCTGTCGGCAAGGAGTTTTACAATTCGGTGCAGCCACGACTAAGCGCACGTGTGCTTCTGACAGAGAAGATGTCACTAAAGTTGGGCTATGCACAGATGTCGCAATATGTTCACCTTTTGACAAGCAACTCAATTAGTCTCCCGACTGACCTATGGGTACCCGTGACCGAGCGCATCAAACCGATGAGCTCACATCAATATTCTGCCGGAGTATTTTATGATATGGCAGGATACAACTTCTCTATTGAGGGTTACTATAAGACCATGGATAATCTATTAGAATATATCGACGGCGCTTCGTTGATGGCTACCACTATAGGATGGGAAGATAAAGTGGCAATGGGGCGTGGCTGGTCATACGGTGCAGAATTCCTTGTGCAACGTTCAATAGGCAGAACTACCGGTTGGATAGGTTATACCTGGTCTAAATCAATGCGTCAATTTGATAGAGAAGGCCAGGTTATTGATAATGGGCGGCCTTTCCCTTCGAAATACGACCGCCGTCACGACATCAGCATCACTGTCTCACACAAACTCTCTGACCGCATAGACTTCGCAGCTTCGTGGGTTTTTAATAGTGGTAACTGTGCAACACTCGCTCTGCAACAATATCCTCAGATGCCTGAAGATTTTATTTATGACGCCTCAATGGGATATACAATCAAAAATATTGGATATATTCCATCCCGTAACAATTACCGGTTACCCGCATATCATCGCCTTGATCTTGGAATAAATTTCCATAAACAGAAAAAACACGGTATAAGAACCTGGAATATAAGTATTTATAATGCGTACAACAGTATGAACGCCTTTATGGTATACCCCGGATATGATGATAAGAATTCGGAAATGAAGAAACTTAAGAAACTGACCATATTTCCCATTATTCCGTCAGTAAGTTACTCGTATAAATTTTAAACACTCTTCAGATAATTAATTATGAATAAAATTATAAGATTTTTAACGTTGATTCTGGTTACAGTATCATTTAGTGCGTGTGAAAACAATATAGAGTTTCCTGATCGCCTTGAAGAGAAATATATGGTTTTATACTCAATGGCTGAAGCCGGCAAACCGGTTTTGGCAAGTGTAGGTGAAAGTGTCTTCTTCCTTGATGATGTTCCAATACAAAATTGGAGGAAGGATGCCACAGTGAGTCTATATATCAATGGAGAGTTTATAGAGCATTTGAAAGTATATGACAGAAATCCACCGCATCAACCTGTTGACGGAGATGAGTATTACAAATCCGATGCAATTGTACATAGTGGTGATGAGGTGCGCATAGAGGCATCCTTGCCCGATTTCGATGAGGTTGCAAGCGGGTCAACGACAGTTCCTCATCCGACGTTGGTAGCCGATGTAAAAGTAATTTCATTAGTACCGAACGAAAATGGCAATGGATACTATGGCAAACTCCAGATAACTTTCAGTGATGATAAAAACAGTAATGATTATTATTGGGTAAGTGCTAAAAAGCGTGCAGAATATTATCCTGAACATCCTGATTGGCCTGTGAATTGGGCAGATGTAAAGTATGAGGATAAAATATTCGCAGAAAAGTTTGATTATATCATAGATGCTTTTGGTGAACCGAAGAGATCTTACTCTTATGGCTTTTTCGACGACAGGTCAATAAATGGTATTGAGAAATACCCGTTGACATTAGGTTTTTACCATAATCCTGAAGTCAGCAAAGGTCCTCTCACCTTTGATATTTCCCTTTGTACAATTGATGAGAACTACTACAAGTATCTTAAGTCATACCGTCAATCCTTTGATAACTCTGTTTTGCAAGAGCCTGTCCAAGTCCACTCCAACATCAAAAATGGTATTGGCTTAGTAGGATCTAAAGCTAATTCTATATCCGAAGAGTTGTATCAATTTGATGTTGCAAAAAAATATGATTAATGATTGCAAATTTGATGGATTTTCTTAAATTTGCAAGATAAATATCGGAATCATCTTTGCTGACACGCAAATATTGATGAAACAATCTGTCAAGCACCATTAGTTATGAAAAAAAATAGAATTTTTCCGGTACTACTTTTAGTAGTTGTGTTTTTAACATCTTGTGAGTGGATGTGGTGGATAAATCCGGGTCCGCCTGAACCTGAAAATCTGTTTCTCACCGGAGAGTGTCTGGGGAGTACTGAACTGGTATACGTTCCATATTATGCTTCCAGGGATGATGATTACTTAGAGGAATGGAAATGTTTCCCTTTTGTGTTCCATTTGGATACCGCAAACGTTCAGAGGTATAAAGACCGCCCTCTCTTTAAATCCGATCCGGCCTTCCATATCCCATCTGATGAGTTGTTTAAGTCATTCGGTAAAAAGTCATTTGTAAAGTCGGACTTCTTTGATTCATTTGACAAAATAAGAGAAGGCAGAAGTTATTTTGAAATCACGACACTCTTATATAATGGCGGTCTCTCTTTGACTGCAGATGTGGATTTTGCCGGACACCCGGCAGGTGAAGAACTTGCCCCTTTTATTGTAAGTCATCCCAGTGTCAATCATCCTTCTTCCTGGACAGGTGTTTGCCGGACAATCGAGCCTCTGCTTTCAGCTCCGGGCAATACGAAAGAGAAATTGAGTCCAATTCTTGACATTCCTTTGGATTATGAATGTCTTTTGGAATCTAGAATTGACATTGGCCTCCCTGTAGGTGATTACACCCGAGTAGTTGAAAGGGTTACATTCACGCTGAAGATCCCCGTCAGGGTTGTATATTATTTACAATGGCTTGAGGATAAACACAGCAACCCTAACGCCCCGGTTCCCTACAAAGATGAAGTACTAACCTGTAAGTTTTATACAGACATTGGCTTTAGATAAGAGCGAAGCGACCCACCCAACAAAAAAAGCGACTCAAAAGTCGCTTTTTTGTTGGGTGGAAGATGGGATTCGAACCCACGACCCTCGGAACCACAATCCGATGCTCTAACCAACTGAGCTACTACCACCATATACCCTTTGTTCGGAAGGGACTGCAAATATAGACATTCTTTCGGATTATTCAACAAATAATGGAAAAAAGGCTTTGTCAATTGGCCTGCGCACCTTCAAACCGGACGGAAGCACTATTGCCGTTAGTGTCGGTCACCACCAGACGGTGTTGTCCGGGTTCAGGGATGATCAGCATCTTGTGTTCGTTGCTCGATGTGGAGCCGATATAGCGATCGTCAATGTGCCAGTATAGGGTAGCAGATGGACTGGCATGCGCCGCGGAGAAAACCACTCCCTGACTCTTTCCGTCAAGAGAGAGAGGCGCTGCCAAAGTCATGCCCTCCTGGGGATAGATTATCTCCACAATCTTGCTCCGCGATGAACCTCCGCCGGATGCGAAATCGGGATGGAGAGGCGGCAGTCTTTTGTAGTCCGGATGTGTGGCCATATAATACCATTCCTGTGAAGGAGGCAACACGAACCAAGAGCGTATAACCATTTTAGCAGTGCTATAACAATCGCTGTTGACAATATATCTCTGGTCCTCGCTCAGGTGGAGCAGACGGTGATAGGGGCAGATATCGGGTTTGTGTTCATGCGGAGGCACCAAAAGCGTATCGGGAGTCAAACCGGTGCCGATACAGCAGATGTCTGATACCGGATGTCCGCTTAAGGGACAGACAGCAACCTCCTCGAGGTCGAGTATTGGAACTTCAAACCATCCGGTTGGAGGCAGAATGGAGAGTATTTCAAACATCACCGGAGCAGCATAGCCGATACCGGTAAGATTGGGACGTCCCTCACCATTGCAGTTGCCCACCCATACACCTACAACATACTCGGGGGTAACACCAACACTCCAGGCATCTCTATTGCCGTAACTGGTGCCTGTCTTCCAGGCCACTTTTCGTGAGGAACTGAAACTTTGCCAACTCCCTTCCTCCTCGGGTCTGCTGACTCCGGTGAGGGCGTCGAAAGTGCACCAAATGGCTCCCGGAGAGAGAGGGGAGAGGCCCTCTTCAGAATCGGCGAGTGTAGCGGCCATATCGCGGTAAGAGCGCACCAGATCGATTAGCTTTATCTCTGCTCCTCCGAGAATTAGCGACAGACCGTAGTTTTCCGCACTGCGGTTGATAGTGGTAAATCCCATTTCTTTGAGGAGCAATAGGAATTTTTCTACACCATACTCCTGTAACAGCCTCACTGAGGGTACGTTGAGCGAGCGCCTTATAATGCTGTTTGCAGGTACTGCACCGTCAAAGGTGTGGTTGTAATTGCTCGGAGTGAAATCTTTATAGTGTGAGGGAATGTCCGGTACAAGCATCGTAGGAAGTATTTCTCCGTCATCGAGCATCGCTGCGTAAAGAAAAGGTTTCAGAGTGCTGCCGCTACTGCGGGGTGCTTGTATCACATCCACAGCCCTTCCGTGGCCTGCACCGCTTCCTTCAGGGTTTAGGTTGCCACAATATGTGATGATGCGACCGGTGCTCACTTCCATTACAAGGGCTGCAATATTATAGACCTGATTGCTTTCGAAAAGTCCGATATGACGGCGAAGAATCTCCTCGGTGCGTTCCTGGAGCCCTTTGTCAATATCGCTGGAATACCGGCGGTCACCACCCTCTTTGCGAAGAGTTTCCAGGTAGTGGTATGCTATGTCTGGCATAGGATAGGGTTTGTCGGGCAATGGCTCCTCTTTGGAGAGTATACATTCGGTGGCATCTATTATACCTTTTTCAGCCATTTTGTCCAGCAGCCGGTTTCTCTTTTCGAGGAGGATGTCGCGGTTTTTCCCGGGGTGAATTAGTGCGGGAGAGTTGGGGAGTACTGCAAGCATGGCGCTCTCCGCCCAGGAGAGTTCTCCGGCGGGTCTGCCGAAATAGCGCCAGGAGGCTGCTTCAAGTCCTACCACATTGCCTCCGAAAGGGGCATTGGAGGCATACATCGCCAGGATTCTCGTTTTGGAATAGCGCAGTTCAAGTCTCACCGCCAGGAGCATTTCGATAATTTTTTCCCCAACTGTGCGGGGGCGATTTTCCCTGCTCAAGCGTATGGTTTGCATCGTTATGGTGCTGGCACCACTGCGGATATCTCGTTTGCGTATGTTTAGCACGATGGCCCGTCCAATGGCGAGAGGGTCCACCCCCAGGTGGTATCTGAATCGTTTATCTTCGTATGTAATGATGGAGCGGGCAAATTTGTCGGGTACCGTATCAATCTGTGGAAATCGCCACTGTCCATCGGATGCAATTCTGGCTCCCAGCAATCTTCCATCAGAGCTTTCGAGCAATGCACTTACCGGCTTATGGAAAATCGGGCGGGGAAAGTAGATTACAACAAGCGCCGCAATAAGTGCGGCGCAGCCGAGTGCTATAATTATTTTCTTCTTTTTGCTTTTTCGCATAAGAATGCAGACGAATTTTCAGTACATTTGCAAATATAACAATTAACCCAATTAACAGAAAAAATATGAAACGACTGACTGCTTTTATCTCATTTGCGGCAATCCTCCTATTCTCTGCAGTTTCCTGTGATCAGAGCAAGGGTGATTACGCATTATCCGTCTCTTCTGAAATAAGGACTACAGATCCCGTTGTCATCACGGTACCTGATGCTTATGTTATCAATGTAGGCGACAATACGCCCGATGAACTGAAAAAGTTGGTTCAGATTACTCCCAAAAGGGAGTTTAGCGTATCACTTATTGATGAACGCACAGCAGCTGTATTTTTTGCAGAGCCGCTGGAGTTCAATTCCGAGTACAAAATTCAGATAGATGCCGGTAAGCTGGTGGGGAAAAAATCCCGCAAGATCAGTTATGATTTCAAGACTTTGGCTCCTGAAATCCACTATGAGGTGGGCGGAATTACCATTTATCCCGATGAGGAGGACAAATATTATCTCGATATCGTCATAACAACTTCAGATCCGGTTGGCAATGATTATATAGAGAAAGGTATCATCCTGAGTAAAGATTTTCCGGTTTCCTGGCAGCATGCGGAGGATGGTCTTGTTCACAGGCTCTCCATCAACGATATCATTCCTGAGAAAAAGCAGTCCGTATTTACGGTAAGCAGAAAATATGAGTTGTTCAACGATATGGGTTCCTGGTCATTCAACATTCCAGCCGAGGGAGTGTTTGTGATAATCAGTGCCGAACCCTTCCTCGACCCTTATCGTTATGAGATAGTATTCTCCTCGGCTCTCGACAAAAAACAGGTTATGGCCAATCTGGTCAAACTCCCTAAAGCGGGAAAACTCAGATTTCTTATCGACAGGAACAAACTGACCATATATCCTACTGTTGAGGATGTGCAGCAGCAGACGGTCAATATCAGTAAACTCATAAAAAACACTAAAGGCGAACAGCTTGGTTTCGACTGGGAACAGACCTTCGATGTGCCTCAGAAGGAACCTTTTGTGAAATTCTCAACTAAAGGGGTGGTGCTGCCTTCATCCAACGGCAACAAACTCTTTTTCCAATCACAAAACTATGCCAAAGTGCAGGTGAGAGTGCACCGCATTTTCGAGAATAACATGCTCCAGTATCTCCAGTCTGAAAGATTGGATGAAAAAAGCAATTACATACTGGGTCGCGTAGCCAAGGTTGTAGTTGACACTGTTTTGGTTTTGGCTGACCCTTCATCTGCCAAACTCAAGGGAGTGGCGAGTTACGGTCTCAATATTACCGACCTTATCAATGTCCAGAAGGGTGCTCTTTACCGTATCGGCATCAAGGGAGTAGAACCTCTCGTGGAGCAGGACTCGGATTATTACGAGAGCGATTATTATTTCGGTTCTTACAGTGATTATGATGAGAGGCATGTCAATATTCTCGCTTCCGACCTTGCCGTGATTGCAAAAGGGTCAGGGAAAGGTACATATACCTTCTTCGTGACAAATATCATCGATGCATCTCCCGTATCAGGGGCTAAAGTTAGAGTGTTCGATTATGTCAATCAAGTCATTGGCGAGGGCTCCACAGGTAGTGACGGTAAAGTCGAAATCAAACTTTCCGATGAACCCCATACGGCTGTGGTAACTAGTGGTAATGACAAGAATTATCTCAAACTTACATACGGAGCATCACTTTCGGTAAGTAATTTTGATGTCGGGGGCACTTCCGTTTCAGGAGGCCAGAAAGGTTTTATTTTTGGAGAGAGAGGTGTTTGGCGACCCGGCGATGACATCTATATCACATTTGTTTCAATGCTGGACGAAGGAGTACTTCCTTCAGACCACCCGGTTACGGCTGTTTTAAGAAACCCTCAGGGGCAGATTATCCGTTCAATTGTCAACAATAACGGCTTTAACGGAATGTATTCATTCAGATTTCAGACTGCTGACAGCGATCCTACGGGCCATTGGCAGGTAGATGTGACCGCAGGTGGTCAGACCTATTCAAAGAGCGTCAGGATCGAGACAGTCAAGCCAAACAAACTTCTCATTGACCTTCAGCTTGATGAAAAAGATATCGTTCCCATTGACGAAGTTAGAGGTGATCTCTCCGTCAAATGGCTTGTCGGCTCTGCGGCTGCAGATCTCGAGGCCAGAATTGATGTAGAGTGTTTCCGCGGATTTACGGAATTTGCCAAATATAAAAATTTCGTATTTGAAGATCGTTCCAGAAGTTTTAATAAGGCCACATATAATCTTACCCCCGGCAGGACCGATCAGGATGGACGCCTCTCTTTCAATTATCGTTTGACCGGAATCGGTGAGCAACCCGGTATGCTCAGGGCCGTCTTTACCACGAGGGTGTTTGAAAAGAGCGGCGATTTCAGCATTGACTCCTATACTACTACTATTTCACCCTATAAGACATACCTAGGTATAAATGTTCCCGAGACGGAAGATTATTGGGGTGATCTGTATCTTGACAAGAGCAAGACACATACCATCAAACTTGCTGCAGTCGATTACAGAGGCAATCCTGTTAGAGGTCGTGTTGATGCAGAGGTTGAGGTCTATAAGATGGGCTGGAGTTGGTGGTGGGGTTCTTCCGGCAGTGAGCTGGCCTCATATTCCAAGGATTCCTATAACAAACCGTATCGCACTTTCAAGGTTTCCATTGTAAATGGTGAGAGTTCGTTCCAGTTGTCATTTACAGAGGAGTCAGGATACTATTTCATTAGAGTGAAAGATCCTCAGGGCGGACACGCTACCTCATATGTTACACAAGTTTACACAGGTGATGACAAGCGTGCCGATGCCGGCAGTGAATCGGCTACTCGTCTCGCTACATCCCTGGATAAGGATAAATACAGTGTGGGCGAGGAGGCACAACTCACCATTCCTTCTGCACCCGGCGCGAGGGTACTTGTTTCCCTTGAAAAGGGAGAAAACGTACTCAAGACCTTCTGGCAGACATGTACGGATACCAAGACCACAATCCGCATCCCTATTGAGAGGGGAATGACTCCTAATGTCTATGCTTCAGTTACCCTGATTCAGCCTCATAACACCACAGTCAATGATGCTCCCATCCGTTTGTTCGGAATCCAGAGGATAGTGGTGGAGGATGATGCCACTCATCTTAATCCCCGTATCGGCATAGCTGATGAGATTCGTCCTGAAAGCAAAGTTACACTGACTGTAAGTGAGCGTGATGGTCGCCCGATGAGCTATGTTGTAGCTTTAGTGGATGAGGGATTGCTCAGTCTTACCAGATTCAAGACCCCCAATCCATGGAGTGCTTTCTATGCTACCGAGGCTCTTGGTGTTCGTAGCTGGGACCTTTACGATCTTGTAATCGGTGCCTATGGTGCGAGAATGGAGCAGATGTTTGCCATCGGAGGCGATGGGGAAGTTGAGGAGATTGCGGCAGCCAATAAAGCTGAGAGGTTCAAACCCGTATCAATTTTCCTTGGGCCCTTTACCATCAAATCCAGAAGCAAACAGAGTCACGAAATCACTCTTCCTGCATACATAGGCAACCTCCGCGTGATGGTGGTGGCTACTGACGGAAAAGCACAAGGCTCTGCAGAGCAAAACGTTGCCGTTACCAAACCGTTGATGGTACAGAGTACTCTCCCCAGGGTCATTGGTACCGATGAAGAGGTAGAGATTCCTATTACAGTATTTGCGATGAAGAACAATCTGGGTAAAGTAACCGTTTCGCTCTCGACCAACGATTTGCTAGATGTATCCGGATCTTCATCTCAGACACTCAACTTCACGGCTGCGGGTGAGCAGATGGCGTTCTTTAAAGTGAAGGCCTCATCTGCCGAGGGGATAGCCAAAATCACTGCAAAGGCCAAATGCTCAGCTGATAATGCAGAGGAAAAGATAGAAATAGATGTCAGGGATCCCAACCCTCTCACCACCAATGCCAAGACTATACTGCTGGCAGGTGGCAAGAGCCAAAAAGTGACCTTTGAGCTTGCAGGCAAACAGGGTACGAATACCGCTTTCGTGGAGGCAAGTTCAATTCCTCCTGTAGATCTGAGCTATCGCCTCGACTACCTGGTGACATATCCTCACGGCTGCATCGAGCAGATAGTCTCCTCTGCCCTCCCCCAACTCTATCTTGGAGCAGTCCAGACACTGAGTGATGAGCAGAAAAGCGAATGTGAGACCAATATAAAGGCGACTATCACCAAACTTCCCTCTTATGCTCTAAATAATGGAGGAATGACCTACTGGCCAAATACCTCTTCGTATGCATCCGCAAACATATGGGGTACCATTTATGCGCTTCACTTCCTGGTGGAAGCTGAGACTAAGGGATATGCAGTACCTGCCTGGCTCAAGCGCGGTATGACTTCATTTGTCAAAGATGTGGCCTCTTCAACATCACAGGGTTATCCTTACCGAACATACGCGGCCTACGTTCTTACGCTTTCAGGTGCTGCTCCTCGAGGTGATATGAACCGTATGCGTAATGAGGTGGATAATATGAACACGGAGTCCGGCTGGTTCCTCGCACTGGCTTATGCCGCCGATAAGAAGAGTGATGTTGCAAAGAATATCATTTCAAAGGTATCCAACCGGCCTGCAGGCAAAATCGACAGATTCTCCTATTCATTCGAAAGTGAGGACAGATTCAAGGCCGTTTCAGCCATTGCATATCGTCTTACAAACAACAAACAGGAGGCATTCAAGTCCATAGAAACTCTATCCAAATCACTGAATGACCGCAATCACTTCATGAGCACACAAAGTACGGCCTGGGCTCTGAATGCAGTGGCTGCCTATGCTGCACAATACTCTGAGAATGGAGTCAATGTCACTGCAAAGGCGGGAAGAGAGAGTATAAGTCTCAAGGATGACAAATGTATAGCGCGCCGTATACTGGATGTCGCAAAAGGTGAAAGCATTGACTTTGAGTTCACCAACAAGACAGATGCTCCTACCTATATAGTGATGAGTTCAACCGGAGTTCCGGCAAAGGGCCAGGAAACGGACTTTTCCAACGGACTCCGCCTCTCAGTCAGCTATTCATTGCCTAATGGCACTGCCGTAGATCCATTCTCTCTGGCGCAAGGTACTGATTTTGTAATCAAGGCACGCATTACCAACACCAGTGCAACCGAGGATTACACTAATCTCATACTCTCGCAGATATTCCCTTCCGGATGGGAGATTGCCAATGACCGTACAACTGATTTCTATCAGGACTTCCGTGATGACAGGGTTTATTCCTACTTTAACCTTGGAAAATCGGCTTCAAAAGAGATAACCATCAGGGCAACGGCTACTTACAAGGGTAAGTTCTATCTTCCTTCTATCATCTGCAAGGCGATGTACGATGAGACAGTAAATGCATCAGTCAAGGGTGGCTGGTGTGAAGTTAAATGATAAAAGTTATATCATACAGGTAAATGAATTCATTCAAAAGTTTTTTCAATCCCAGCTATGGTTATTTAAGGGCTTTGGTTGGGATCGTAGCGGGTCTTGTGCTGCTTATCTGGCCCGATACGATGAAGGATGTCATAGTACGTATCATCGGTGGACTTTTTCTGGTGATCGGCTGTGTTTCCCTTGTCATCTATTTCATCAGCAGTAGAAAGGCTGCAAAGTCGCAAGGTACCACCGACAAGGTTAAAGACAGTTTCTCCGTAGTGAATGCCGTGCTGAGCGTAATTTTCGGAACAATACTGATTGTTATTCCCGATGTGTTCGTGGGATTTTTACTGGTACTGCTAGGGGTCATTCTCGTTATCTTCGGTGTAGGTGAGATCGTTACATTCATCTCGGCGCATAAACATACTCCGATCCCGTGGTATATGTATGTGCTGCCCTGCATAGTGGCTCTTTGTGGCATATTCTTGGTTTTCAATCCTCACGAATCCCAGATTCTGATGTTCCGTCTTTTGGGTGCGGGTTTTCTGGGTTATGGTTTGTTTGAACTTTACGCGACAATCAAGATTCGCAAAGCGATAAAAGAAAAATTCTCGGAGAGTTATGTTGATCCTTCCAAAGAACTTGTAGAGGATGTGGATTATGAAGAAATAAAAGATTAATCTTTTTTGAGCATTTTTTTGCCCAATTAAAAAAATGTCTCTATATTTGCAGCCCGTTTCTGAAAAGAGACGTCAGTTCATTGACAAAATTGGAAGACAAAAAGTACAAGCAAGTACCGAATTTTGTAACAAAATTCGAGCGAAACGTTAATTTTTTTGAAACATACTTCAATAGATGAGTATCAGGTTCAGACCGGAAAAATAATTATTTTATACAATGAAGAGTTTGATCCTGGCTCAGGATGAACGCTAGCGGCAGGCTTAACACATGCAAGTCGAGGGGCAGCACAGGTGGCAACACCGGGTGGCGACCGGCGTAAGGGTGCGTAACACGTGAGCAACATACCCGTATCTGGAGGATAACCGGAGGAAACTCTGCCTAATACTCCATAACATCACCGTACGGCATCGTCCGGTGATTAAAGATTAATCGGACACGGATTGGCTCGCGGGACATTAGCTCGTTGGTGAGGTAACGGCTCACCAAGGCCACGATGTCTAGGGGTTCTGAGAGGAAGGTCCCCCACACTGGAACTGAGACACGGTCCAGACTCCTACGGGAGGCAGCAGTGAGGAATATTGGACAATGGTCGGAAGACTGATCCAGCCATGCCGCGTGAAGGTTACTGTCCTATGGATATTAAACTTCTTTTTTACGGGAGCAATAAGGTGCACGCGTGCATCGATGAGAGTACCGTACGAATAAGCATCGGCTAACTCCGTGCCAGCAGCCGCGGTAATACGGAGGATGCGAGCGTTATCCGGATTTATTGGGTTTAAAGGGTGCGTAGGCTGGTAAATAAGTCAGCGGTGAAACTCACAGGCTCAACCTGTGCCGTGCCGTTGAAACTGTCTATCTAGAATTCGGATGCTGTGGGAGGAATGTGTAGTGTAGCGGTGAAATGCATAGATATTACACAGAACGCCGATTGCGAAGGCATCTCACAAAGCCGTTATTGACGCTGAGGCACGAAAGTGTGGGGATCAAACAGGATTAGATACCCTGGTAGTCCACTACTGTAAACTATGATAACTCGCTGCCGGCGATATAGAGTCGGTGGCCAAGCGAAAGCGATAAGTTATCCACCTGGGGAGTACGACCGCAAGGTTGAAACTCAAAGGAATTGACGGGGGCCCGCACAAGCGGAGGAACATGTGGTTTAATTCGATGATACGCG
>Ga0255343_1000285_pt1 | contig 87007 bp, 64 predicted proteins | sample wastewater_treat_4_FD_192413 | JGI IMG/M metagenome (GOLD analysis project Ga0255343, IMG submission 192413) | Wastewater microbial communities from Lulu Island WWTP, Vancouver, Canada - plant16 | ecosystem: Engineered > WWTP > Wastewater > Unclassified | place: Canada: Vancouver, British... | reverse complement strand
GGTGAAAATGCAAGGAATATAGAGCGACTACAGTAATAGGAACTTGACTTAGGTTAACTAACGTAAACGATGACGGATGGTAGATAAGCAGAGATATTCCCTATAACTACATCACTATATAAAATGCATTAGGGTGAAAATGCAAGGAATATAGAGCGACTACAGTAATAGGAACTTGACTTAGGTTAACTAACGTAAACGATGACGGATGGTAGATAAGCAGAGATATTCCCTATAACTACATCACTATATAAAATGCATTAGGGTGAAAATGCAAGGAATATAGAGCGACTACAGTAATAATATGCATTGACCTAGGATAAACACCTAATGGCCTGCAGGAATATTCCACGCAACGATATTACTATACAAACCACATTCAGTAAAAATGCGAGGAATATAGAATAGCTGTAATAATATGTATTGACTTAAGATAAGTGGTGGAACTGTTTATGGAGGGTAGATGAGTAAGGGAGAAATTCCATCTATTATTGAAGGGGAAAATATAAAGACATATTTTATTAAGCACTTGGATGGTAAGACGTATATCTTGTTATATTTACCCTATAATCCATATACAAAAGCTGGGCAGGGATATGCATATATTAATGCATTTTATCCTGCATCGAACACTTTGTTTTTTATATCTAAACGTATAAATGAACAACTGTCTAAATATAACGCAAGTACATATAAAGGGAATCTAAAAAAACTATTTGTGGATGCCAAATGCGCAGTATATCTTAAAAACTCGCTAGTTTTAATTGAGCCGTATGGTACGAGAGTAGCTCTTGCTGCGATAGAATGTGACCTAATTGATACTCCTGAAGTACTGTCAAGGAAAAGGATAAACGACATAGCTTGTTCTCACTGTAATGCTTGTGAAAAGGCTTGCCCAACTGGTGCTATTCAAGGGTTTTACATAGATAAAGAGAAGTGCTTAAGGTATGCTTGTGACCATATTGACGAAACAGAACTAGATTTGATGCTTATGGATAAAAGTATCCTCGGATGCGATGTGTGTCAAGCAGCGTGCCCATATAATGCAAAGATTAAGACTGTCCCAATGCCTGAAAGATTGCAAGAGCTTTTAGAAATTGACACACTAATCAAAAATGCAGAAGGTGGTAGAAACGAATTAAAAGAATTAGCTGGCTACATAGGCGATAACTACAATAGACCAGGCAGAATATTAAGACTTGCACTTCTTGCCAAAGAGCTCGACAAAGATTCGTTTTTGAAGTAACTGAGTAACTACCGAATGTTAGGTGGAGTCATCACAGGTGTTAGAATATTTCAGGACAGCCATCCCGACAAAGATTGGGTCTTTGAAATAAACAAGTCGAGTAACTACTGAATGTTAGGTGGAGCCACCCTTGACAAAGATTAGGCTTTGAAATAACCGAATAACTACTTGATGCTAGCAGCTAGCGTGATAAACCGAGTAAAACATTAAGATTAGCCTCTCGTGGAGAACAATAGAAGTTAGTCGATGAAAACACGAGTGGAGTGAAGGGAATATATTAAAAGAAACAAAGCACGCACGCTATCAATTTACAATAAATGCGTAAAATGATATGGTATATATCCAAAACAACGTGCGTTGCGAGTTAAAATAGAAAAATAATAATTTGTAAGGAGAGACCAATGAAGCTTAAAGTTGATGCAGATTTGTTTTTGTTTGACTTAGATGGGACTGTGTATCTTGGCGATACTGTAATTGAAGGGGCAATAGAGACCTTGAAAAAGTTGACCGCCATGGGGAAAAAAGTCTGTTTTTTAACTAACAATAGTAGTAAAGATAAAAGGGAATATGTGAAGAAAATAACTGATATGGGATATCCTGTAGATCTTTGGCAGATTATTACATCAACGATGGCTACAATTAGGTATCTGCATACAAGAAGACCAGGCAAATCAGTTTATCCAGTAGGTACGCCTGCATTCATAGAAGAGCTCAAAAAGGCATCAATACCGCTTGCAAAGGAAGATGCAGATATCTTTTTACTAGGGTTCGATACTACTTTAACATATGAAAAAATCTGGAATGGCAATATTCTGCTCGAAAAGGGTAGAGAGTTTTTTGCAACACACCCCGATTTTGTTTGTCCTTCTGAAAGGGGAGACATGCCAGATGTAGGTGCGATGATGGCCATGTTTGAGAGTGCGAGTGGAAGAACGGCTAGTGTAATTTGTGGAAAACCCCATGAACCAATGGCAGAAATTGTAGAAAGCTTATTTGATATACCAAAAGAAAAAACAGTAATGATAGGCGATAGACTATACACAGATATACTATTTGGTATCAACCATGGCTTTCAAACTATACTTGTTCTATCGGGTGAAACCACCCATGAAATGTTGCTTGATTCAGGAATCCACCCAACCATGGTGCTACCATCAATAGCGCACATCATTGAAGAAGAATAAAGTAACGGGCGGTCATATAACTGCAAAATAAAACAAATAGAATACTTGGTGTTTCTAAAGATAAAAGATAAAATCGTTGCATAATAAACGCTCGCGCGTATATAATAATATGAGTTATCTATCAAAAACTGGGAGTAGGTATGAAAAAGAAATTAATAGTAACCATTGTAAGTGTTGTGCTGTGTGTGCTTATTGCACTAACGCTTGTAGGTTGTAAAGAGAATTATAAACAGAAAGCTCTAGCTATGGATTGGAATAACATTGCTGTTAGCTCCAATAATGGATTAGCGGTCCGTGTAGGGGATTATCTATACTTCATAAACGGATATGCCGATAAGACAGGCGATAATGATTTTGGCAAAACAGTTAAAGGCGCAATAATGAGAGTCGAACTCGAAAACAATCTCCCAGTTAGAGATACCCTAGAGACAGTGGTTCCTAAAAATGTATATAACTCAAACGCAAGTTTGGGATTAGTGGTTAAGGGTGAGTATATTTACTACTCCACGCCTGCAGTAACAAAAGATGGGAAAGGAAATCCTCAGACTGACAAAATGGATTTAATGCGTACTAAACTAGATGGAACGGGAACCCAAAAGCTGGCTACATTTGATGACTTTAATACAGTATACCAGGTTATGGATGAGTACATTTTATATACCAGAGAAAATAAACTGTTTGAGTTAAATCTCGGGTCCAAGAGCTTTAAAACAAAGGAAGTTGCAGACAAAGTAAATAGTGCTAAATTTTTAAGTTATAACTCTAGATCTGATGTTTTCTCCAATGTCGTATTGTTTGATAAAAATGACGAAGGTGTAGGCGTTTACAAAAACATAGTATATGCGTATACAGCTGGATCGGGTGAGCCTAAGGTAATAATAGATGGACTCAATTCTTACCAAGGAAAAGTGTTAGAGCATGAAAAAGGCTATAGGATAACGCTCACTGCTTTAGACTTGTTAGAAAATGGGAACTTGAGAGTGTATTATTCTAAGTCTGATAGTACTCCCAACAGTATTTCTAAAGGCAGTTATTCCTATGACTTTGATAAAAACTTTAGTTTCGATTGGAATAAAGAAGTAAGGTATACTACTGGCACGACTTATACGAGATTCGATAGGTTAAATGCAAATAATATTATGACACTTGATGATAAAGGATATCATCTTGGGGTTTATGATAAAGATGTAAAAACATGGAATTTTACACCCATTATAGATGTTGCATCTATTCAAATTCTTTCTTACGAGGAAGTAGGGGCAGATGTGGTTGTAACTTATGTTACATCTAACAAATTGAGAAAGATAAAGGTTTTAGAAAAAGTAGCTGACGCATACAATCCAGTTGTTGTTGGAGTGGAGACGCTATATTCAGGACCATATTTTAGCACATGGTTAACATACGACAAGGTTTACAATACAATTTATTTCTTCAATTCGGATGTTAAGAATTATACATATTACCTAGACCTATCAGCTGTTGTCAGTGGAAAAAGCGAAACTATGACTGGCACAAGGCTCGGAGCGTTTTCACGTGCGGACGAGATAAGCATGCTCGAAGCTCCCCCAACTGAAACAAAAGATAAAAAATAGTGTAATTTTTAAATTAATCAGGTATAAAAAGAGATCGCAGGACCGCGGTCTTTTTTTATATCCAGTTGTCGACTGTTGAAGTCTTTAACGAGCCACAAATAGCCAGCTAATTAAGATGTTGATGAGCCTAATAACTGATGCAATACGCGAGCAGGAAGGTAGTGGAAACAATAGTGCTAGCTTATGGATCTTTACGGACTTAATGTACTAGTACGATAGTTGCGGAAAACAATACTGGTAACATGCGAACTTAGTTTGCGAGTACGGTGGTCGTGGAAACTGGCAGTGGTAAATTACGGGCTTTTGTGAACTTGATATACGAGTACGAAAGTTGTGGAAAACAATACTGGCAACGTGCGAACTTAGTGTGCGAGTACGGTAGTCGTGGAAAATGGTAGTGGTAGATTACGGAAATAATAGGTAAAAGTAGAGTATGTGTTTTTGAAAATATCAGTGTTAGCCTATGGAAAAAATAAGCAAAAATGAGAGTCAGGGGAGGGATGGTTGTGGAAAATGGCAGTGGTAGATTACGGAAATAATAGGTAAAAGAGAAGTTACGGGCGGGAGGTTTTTGAAAGCATGCGTATAGAATGCATAAAAGCATAGTCGGATACATGAAAAAACGAGAAAATGCAAAGTTTTACAAAAAAACTATTTACAACGGCAATACTCGTTATTATAATATACGCAACATGAACAGCCCTACCTTTTTAGAAAAAGGGTTGGTAACCAGCAAGGTGGAAACAGGTTTGCAACTACAGATTATTTGAGTTTCAGGTTATCGTAGGTTAGTAACCAACAATGAGGAACAGGTTTGCAACATAAATTCCACTTATAGAATTTTGGTAGGTTGATAAAAAGGTTGGCTTGTAGTAAAACAAAGAGACGTATGTTTAAAGGAGATTGATATGGCTAAGTATAAAAAATGTCCAAGGTGTGAAGTCAATTATATTTTAGAAGATGAAGAAATGTGCTCTGTTTGTATAGCTGAATTAGAAGGTACAATAGACAAAGACTTAGAAGAAGAATTATGCCCAAGATGTGAAAAAAATTACGTGGTGCCAGGTGAGAAATATTGTGAGTATTGCCTTTTGGAATTAGAAGCTAAAAACAAAAAGAAAGCTAAAAAGTCTTCATATGACGACGATGAAGAAGCAGAAGACGATTTTATGTTGGATGATGATGAAGATGAAGACGACGATGGCGCCGAAGATACCGATGATTTAGACGATTTAGATGATGATTTAGACGAAGATATCGATGACTATAGAGATTTGGATGATTTAGATGATTTAGATGATGTCCCATTTGATGATGAAGGCGAAGATTTCAGCGAAGAAGAAGCATTGTTCGATGAAGAAGAAGACTTTTACTTTGATGAGGATGAAGATGACTTTGCGGAAGCATCGGAAGATGAGGATGAAGATGATGACTATAGCGATATAGACGTTGACCTTGATGAAGATGAAGAAGACGATGATGAAGATGAGGACGATGATGAGCACTAATTAAGGTTATGATAAGTGTAGGTAGTGCAAAATTAAAAAGTTAACTAATGCCAGAAATGATATATATTGTTTCTGGCATTTTTTGTTTAAGCGAGGATTTACCGGTTAAATATTATGCTAAACTAATTTTTTCACTTACTAAAAATTTAGTGAAACTTTGGTGTATTAGCATCTAAAATAATGAGACACTAAGCAATATAATAAACTTTTTCAGTTTGTCTTGTGAACGTGTGCGTGTGCGCGCTTGCATATAGGTTTTTTACGTGATATTATTATATTACGCAATTTAATTGCGCATGTTATTATATATAAATAAATGTATATGAGACTGCGTAGTGACTGCATGAAAATATGACATATAACTTGAAGGTTTAAGCATATATGATAAGAGTAAGGACTGGTAAAATTTTGTTATTAGCAGCTACTGTACTAGTAGCGTTGCTAATTTTTTGTGCCATAAGTTTTGCTATGCCTATAGCACAAGCTGAAGCCTTAACTCAGGAAGAGTTAAAGACTAAATATGATTTTACTGTTGATAAGGGGACTTATGCTAACTATGGTGTCATGACAGATACTGCCCCTACTTTTAAAATTCAACTTAATCGACAAGCAATGGGTTCATATAGTGGTGACAATAAAGATATTAGATTTTACTATGCTTTTTCAAGTACGACGGTTAATCCATTGACTACCCAATTAGTTTGGGTAAAATTACAGTCAGAGGGAGATTTAGGTGAAAGTGGTGGTATTTCTCAATACGATGAGATTACTGGTATAGCCACATTAGACTTTTCCCAAGACCAGGTTTTTAGCGGGCATGTAGAGAATTATATTTTTAACAAGTTTGTATATTTTAAAGTAGAAAACACTCGAGACGATGAGACGTATATTTCTACGGTAGATAGTCAGCCTGAAAATCCACTACATAAACAAGTAGTCATAGATTTTACTCCAGATGCTATCAAACAGAGATATTCATTTACTTTAGACACTGGCGAGTACATGTCAGGTGTGACTTTTTATGGTAGTACAAATTTTCCAGATTTTAAAGTTATACTGAATGATAAGACCATTATTCATTATGCAAACCTTCAGTATGCGTTAAGTGATACATATGTGGCTGACCCATTAACTGCTTCATTTGATTGGACCGATACTGGTGTCGAAAAATATTATGGTCAAGATATCGGAGAATGGAAAATTTCTTTACTATCTGCTATTTCTTCTGCTCAAGAAAATTTCTTACACAAGTTTATGTATTTCAAAGTCGAAAGTGAAGGAAGAGACCCGGTAGAGACATATATACCAAATTACTGGGTGGAAATAATCATCGACAAAACAACTTCTGCTGTTAGTTATGACATCGTGTCTGTTAAAGCGACATATAACGATGGAATTGTTGTTGACAGAGAATATCCTATAGCAAATCAGGTGGGACAAAAGTGGGTTTCATCTGGCGTGACTTTAGAGGTAAAGACAAGGACTCCCAACCCAACAACCATGGTGTATTACACGCTTTACAGTGAAGGGGCGGGCGGGGTTCAAGAAGGCAATGAAATGCCATTTGCGTATAATGCAGATACTCAAAGCTATACTGCAACGATTTTAAGTGAAGAAAGTGTTATAAAGAGCTATGGCGGAAAAGTGGGATTAAGATCTAGATCTGGTGCTGATAATGTATACAGAAATTATCAAGGCGATTTGAAAGTGTTCATCGATAAAGTCGAACCTGTATTTGACGTAAGGGCTATAAAAGAGATGATGGGAAGCCCTGAGTATCTAGGAGGTTCCTGGTCGCCAGTAGATGTTAAATACATTGTGACGCCGTCTACAGCGCTGGCAATTCCATCAGGAGCGAGATATCAATATTTGAGCGAAACTGGTTGGACCGACATGAATGCAGATGGTGCAGGTTTTTCTTTCCGCGCAAGTGAGAGTATGTCAATTTCCTTCCGTTCTATAAGCGGATCGGGCATCGAATATTTTGGTGGCGATTTTGTGGCGTTAATAGATAAAGTTAGCCCGATACTTAATCTGTCGGCTAAAGATGGCAACGATACGACCATTGTGTCAATGGGAGTAGCTGCTGGAACTGGTACGCGTTCAGGTTATGCCCAAAATAGAATAAGATTTACATTGAAAAACGATGCAACGCAAGGCGATGTTAGAAATAACGTTTACTTTGAATATAGAACTAGTTCGTCTGGGCCGTGGATTAACATTCCAGCCACTAGTGGCAACTACATATTAGAGCATATAGCTACACATGCATCACCTATTGTAAGGCGGACGTATGAAATAAGAGTCAGAACAAGTGCGGGCACAATGGATCAAAAAACATTTACAGTGAGTGTTTTAAAAGAAAACTTTGCAGTAGATATGGCTGTTAAGGACTATAATCCGACAGCTAGTCTTGTGCCAAGGGACACGAAAATTTGGGCAAACCAACCCGTTTCAGTTGATTTTACATTGCCAGTTCATCTTAATATCGATGGTGAATATGAAATTTATGGGTATGTTACTGGGAATATGGGAGAAGCAGTCAAATTACCATATACAAGGGTCCCTGCTGAAGGAGTCCCTGTTGAAGAAGGTAGAGCCGTATTTACAGTCAAGATAAGCAAAGAATTAGATGGTCAAACATACTCTTTCTACATATATGATAAGGCTAAAAACAGAGTGGAAAAAGATTCAGTAGGCGCAAATCTTACAACTAGGACTTTGAATTTAGATACTAAAGAACCTTTAGCAGAAGTGAAAACAGTTTTAACAGGGCGACCAAGCTGTGTGCTAGGACCAAATGACTGGGCTGCAGGAGAGGTAACCATAACTATTACTCCAGAAACAAATATTTCTGGAACAGTATTACATCCCATGGTTACGGAGGAACAGGAAAGTACCACTCCAGTGCCAAAAATAGATGGCAAATTTGAAATTTTGATTGCTCAAGAAGGTGCGCGGGTATATAGATATAAACTAAAAAGTGGTGCAGGTTTACACAGGATTATAGAAGTGCCAGTCAACATAGATACCAGCACAATCAATTTCACTGAAATACAAGCAGATTTGGTTGATTCAAATGGAGAAGTTATAGAACAAAACATCCCCATAGACGGAACTAGGTCCTTTGCACAAAACATTAATGTTAGGTTTATTACTAACCATGCAGGTCATTTTAGATATTTCTATGCACCATACACTTCTGTTACAAACCCCTATGCGCCACCAGAAGCGTATACACAAGGTGACGGTGAAACCATGACTATAACGATGCCACTGGAGGGCGGTAAAGGTGAATTTAAATATATTTACTACCTTGAGTCGAGAACAGAGAGTCAAACCGGAGAAATTCAAAGAACAGGAACACACTACATATATGTGAAATATGATGTGAGAAATTATAGAATAAGTGTCAGCGGTCCGGGTTTAGCATGGACTGGCGAAGCTGTCGCTTTTAATTTAACAAATGAATCTAAGTCCGAGTATGAAACAGACCCAATTGTAATAACAAAATATCAGTATCAATTAACTGTGGGCTCTAATGCAGGTAGATGGATGGATATAGACGAAATAGTTGATGCTGAAGGGGACTCGGCATTCGTGTTTGACGGAATAAAGTGGTATTTCAACGATGCAGAGCGCTTAGATGATGCGTCTGAAAATGAGTCGGATCCAGCCTCGGTGAAAAAATATAGAAGTTATAACGGGACTATTATATTCCGCGCTATTAATGCAGCAGGACATCCTAGTGCTACAGTAACGGCACCAGTTAAGATGGACACTTCTACTCCTAGCGTAACATATGCAATTTCTGCAAAGGGTGGTGAAATTGTTAAAGGGACAGGAAATGAATATAAAGTGTATAATTACAATCCCACTGGCAATCAGTCTAGAATCCCTGCTCTCATCAGCACCGAGACAGATGCCTTGAACAATCCTAATAGCATTTTTAAACAAAAGGCTCCAATTGAATTTTATTACAGACTATCTTCACAATCAGAAACTGTGGCTCCTTCGGTGGCCGCTACGGGATGGACTAAACTTTCTCAACCATATAACCTAACGGGTCAATACTACTGGATGTATGCAAAAAATGGATTAAGTTTAGATGATCCCATAGTTTATAGAATACGCGTGTATGTGGAAACAACGGAAATTAACGCTACAATAGGTTCTGTATCTGGTGGGACAACGGGTATTGCAACAGGCGATAGTTATGGGTTTAATTGGACAGACAGAGCAACGGTAAGCATTAAAGCAACCTCTGAAACGGCTGTATACTATTGGTATAAGATAAACAATGGTGGCTGGGTAAAATACAATACCACACCAAAACCCAGTAATAGTATTGGCCTACTTCATTTCTTTGGAGAGCCAGATCCTAACTATCCAGATGCAGTAATTATCAATTTCAAGGGAACAGTGCAGTTCAAAATAACTAACCAATCTGGCGCAGAAAAGACGTTAGATAGGGCGGCGTTTCTAAAGATAGACATTAATAGGCCGCGGTTGGAAATGGAGAATATAAAATTAAGCACAACTGAAGTTTCTGACATTAGTATAGAAGATGCTAAAACTAGGTGGTACTCTAGTGCAATATTAGTTGAAGTGGTTGGAAATGATGACATACCAAGTGGGGTTATTTATCAATATAGAATTAAAAACACTGAAGATTTTCAACATATGAAGTCTAATAAAATCTCTACAGATGATATTATCCCTCCCACTCAAACGGCTGATTTTAGTGAAGGTAACGGCACTATAACGATAGAATTAAGAGCAAAGTCCTATGCGAACGAGTCATTCTCTATGACTGAACTCAAATTTAACATAGACAAGATAATGCCTGAGTTTAAACTAGTAGGACAAGAAATGACTGCAGGCGTACAGGGAAGGAGACTAGAGTCTGGGCAATGGACTAAAGCGCCTGAAGTGGTAATTAGTAGAGAAGTAATTAACGAATCAGCTTCGACTGTTGAATATAAATACTATGATTATGATACTCCCGAAAACAAGTCTGTTTGGGAAGTAGGTTCCACTCTCAGCTTCAACTTAATATCTAGAGTTGTCGTTGAAGCAGAAAATCAAGCTGGGTTAAAAGTTACAAAAGAATTTTTGGTAAATATAGACTCTGTGCCCCCAGTGATTCATTCGGGGATCATTGTTAATTCTTCAGGACCGGACCCAAATATCTATTACATAGACCAAGTAATTACATATACTGAAGACAATCTTGACTATGCAAGGTATAATAACTTCCCATTATCAAACGGTATGATAATTGCTACAAATACTGTTGATAATAGTAACAACGGACTAGTGCATATTGTAGTAGCTGATAAGGCTGGTAATAAGGCAGAATTAAAGTTCTATATGACAATATTCCCTCTAACTGTAAGTGGCGAAAGTACGAGCATTGAACTGAAAGACGAACATCTTGAAATGTTAAATATTTTCGAGCAACAATACAACAGTGCAGTTCAGTCAAATGCATTAACCGAGTCCCGAAGTGAGTATTTTAGGGTAACCATTTCTCGACTTAAAGATAGGGTGTACACTCTTGAGAAGCAAGTTGAAGACTATAGAAACTATCTCGAAGGGATTAATGCTAGAACAAGCTTTGAGTTAGCTTCTGACTATCCTGAAATGAAAAAGTACATTGATTATTTCACTTCTCCAGACCCATTGGCTGTATATCCAGAGTGGCAACAACTAAAGATAAGAGAAGGTACACATAACACATATTATGAAAAACTATTAAGCGAATATCAAAGACTAAACTCGCTTATGCAACAAGTTCGTAATATCGAAAAACTGACAATTTCATTACCCGCAACCAACGTTGTTACAAGAGCAGACTATGAAACTGTGCGTGGTGTGTATGCAGCGTACATGGGCTTGTCTGTAGATCAAAAGGGTGTATTTACCCCCAACTTAGTAAATAAATTAACGGAGTTAAAGAGGATTTGCGAGGTCTTAAAACTACAAGATGCAGATACTGGCGTAAAGATATACGGCGAAAAGCTTGTTGCCGAAGGTGATGTTGAAGTAGCAGTGTTTGAATTTGCTCAAAGCACTGAAAAGTATCAAATAGTGCAGAAGACATTATATGATGTGCTCCCAGCAAATCAGTCTAGAGCTCTTATGAGTTTATATCAAGTTGGCCTTGAAGGTGTTGGTTCGCAGTATGATACTGGAGATATTACGGTAACATTACCTATCCCAGAAGAATATAGAGATTATAAGTGCTTTGCTGTATATAGAGTGCATTCGGATGGCACGATAACCCCAGTAGAAGGTGTAATGATTGATAAGACAGGAACCACTGTTTCTTTTGGTGCTAATAGACTTGATACATATGCTCTTGCAACAACTGCTAATATTGTAGTAAGACCAGAAGATGAAAAAGTATATGGTTCAATTGCGGGCATAGAACTTGACTACAATATGTTAACTTATTTAGCTTATGGTGGCGCCGCATTACTTGGAGTTATGTTTGTAGTCATACTAGTTATGATTATTCGTAAGAGAAGGTTCTTGAGACTATATAACAGAAGCCATAAACAAAATATTGTCAGAAAGGGAATCCATGGTATACCAGCTGGCAATGCACCGCCTCCTTCTAACCCAGCCAGACCTGAGGAAAGAGTGGCTCCACCTCGCACTGTACAGAATTATGGCAGAAAATGGAAATAAAAATATTAATTATTATCGAAGGGCTATTAAGAAACTAAGATTTTTTAATAGCCTTTTTTCTTGCAGTAAGGTTATTAATTTTTACCTTCTAAATGCTAAATTAAAGCTCTTAAAATAATCTAAACAAACATGCGTGCAACGGTTAGTAACCGTTCGCATAATCCTATCAAAATCTAACAGGTTATACAAGATTTCTGGTGTATTCCTAATTTAACCTTGCTAGTTACTAACCCTCGAGTGTTATAGGACAAGTGCAGCTCTAGATAGTATTTGTAAGAAAATACAAAGGTTTTGTAATTCTCATGTTAATTGCAAAGATTGAACTCTTTATGGATTTCTATGATAACTGCAACGGTTTAGTTGCTAAAAATATTTGTGTATTGAAATGTAACGCTTAAAAGAGTATTATTAATATTAGAGGACCCTTAATTTTAAGAGGAGTCTTTTATGAAAGAGGGAATTAAAATGTCCCTAGTAAGGAGGTTAAGAAATGTCAGCAAGAACAAAAGCTTTTGTAAATTTATACGCTGCTATCGGAACTTTAGAAAAATATGTGGAGTTGGTTCCAGAGGCTAAAGAAATTGCCAAGCAGCAAAATATTGTAGTTAGGTTTAAAGTTAATGATGGACCTGACGGACTAATTGAGTTCAAAGATGGAAATGTAAGGGTTTTTCCGCGTGAGAACAATGAGCGTGCAGACATAGTTTTGCCATGTAAGAGCCCAGAATTCTTTAACAATGTTGTAGATGGGAAAGCAATGCCAATACCAACGCTACCAGGAATTCTAAAGGCATTAAAGTTTATGGGTAAACCAACAAGCCCTTTCAATGTTTTAACAGCTGGCATGACGGAAGTCTTAAGAAGGACGGAATTTGCAAACGAAGAAAAAAAGAAAGTTACAACTGTTTTATCATTCTATGCAATGGTCAAGGGCATTGCCCAGGTTGGTAATAACGATAGAATCGCAAGGTTTGCAATGAAGAGATTGGAAGATGGCGAAATTTCTGTAGCAATCAGAGATGCAGCATATGCTACCTTAACAAAAAAAGATGGGCAGCTCTTTGCAACGCTTGAAAAATCCACAAAGCCAAGAGCGTTTATGACCTTTGGCGATATAGACACTGCCTGGGGGCTCATAAGCGGGCAAATAGACGCAATGTCTTGTATTAGCGCAGGTACTTTAGAAACAGCGGGACAAATGCTTCTTCTAGATAATGTAAACAAGATACTTAACATAGTTCCTAAATACTTACAATAAGAGAGAGGAGGAGAACAAAAATGACATATATTTATAATAAAAATGTAGAGACAATGATAAGGGCGGGTAAGGTCATCCCGAGTGGAGTATATGGCCATTTAGGTCCTGCAGAAGGATGTATGATACCTTCATCGGCTTTCCCCTTCTTTGCTGCAAAAGGACAGGGAGCAGAATTTTGGGATGTTGATGGAAACCGCTTCATAGACTTTATGTGCGCTTACGGACCAAACATACTAGGATATAATGATCCAGATGTAGATGCTGCTGCACAAGCACAAGCAAAGCTTGGAAATTGTATGACACTTCCAGCACCAGTAACAGTGGATTTTGCAGAATATTTAACTCAACTAGTGAAGAAAGATTGGGCTTTCTTCTGTAAAAATGGTGGCGATGTTACTTCGTTTGCTATAATGATTTCTCGTTACTATACAGGTAGAAAAAAGATAATCTTTCTAAAAGGTTATTACCATGGTGTGGCGCCTTGGACGCAACATCCTGACACCCCAGGAACAATAGAGGAAGATTGTAAAAACGGATTATATATCCCATTTAATGATATTGAAGCACTAAAAGAAGTCATTGCAAGAAATAAAGACAAAATTGCTTGTTTAATTGCTACTCCATATATGCATGGCAACTTTACAGATAATGAACTACCAAAGGAAGGGTATTGGCAAGAAGTTAGGAAAATTTGTACAGAAAATGGCATAATCTTGATATTTGATGACATTCGTTGTGGTTTTAGAATGGATATGCATGGTTCGGATACTTACTTTGGTATTGAAGCTGACTTAATTACATTCTGTAAAGCATTAGCTAATGGATATAATGTATCCGCACTTTGTGGGAAGGCGTTTTTAAAGGGCGCAGCTAGTACTGTTCCTTATACTGGATCTTATTGGTTAAGTGCAGTGCCCTTTGCTGCAGGACTTGCTTGCTTACAAAAATTGGAAAAACTAAATGCTGTAGCGCATTTTGAAAAAATGGGAACAAGACTTATTACTGGCTTACAAAAGGCAGCAAAAGCGAGAAATATTCCACTAATCGCTTCAGGGCATCCAGCAATGTTTTACTTAAGAATAGATGATGAGCTTAAAAACTTCCGTTTACATCAAGAATGGATAGCAGAGTGTGTTAAGAGAGGTGTGTTCTTAACTAACCACCACAATCACTTCATTTGCTATGCTATGACACCTGAAATAATTGATGAAGCGATTGGAATTTGTACAGAAGCAATGGATGTGCTTGTAAGAAACAACCCAGACAAGTTTGATAAGATAAAGTAATTTTATATCAACCTACAATCATAAAAAGGATCTAGGCTAACAACCTAGGTCCTTTTTGTCATGTTAAAAAGGCTTGATATATGGAAATTAGTGGCATTTTGACGTAGATGGTTTTGAAAATAGTTCTGCTAGATATTTCCTTGTATTAAAATAAGAAGATTTCAAAGAAAATTTAGTCCCATCGACCTGTTGTCCTAAAAAAGTCCCATCGACTTTTTGAGATATTGAAAAATACGCATTTTTACGTTATCATAAGTTTAAGTCTAATAAACTAAGTGCTAATTATATAGTAGTTAGGCAAAAAACGAAATATATAAAGTAATGTTGCTAACCGTTTTATGGGTTAAATTCAAACAGCATTATTATATGAGAGGATATGGAAACAACAATTTTAGTAATTTCACTAATTATATCTCTACTTACTTTAGGAGCAATATTCTTTTTAGTATCTATGTTAAAAAAAGGCAACTTATCTAGTGATTCTGACGGAGCGGAGGATATAAAAAAGGCATTAGAATCTGAGAGTCGCTCCATTAAAGATACGTATACTGCAGGTACTCGGTCTTCTACAGAAACACTAGCAAAATGGCTTGAGCAAACAAACAAAGATTTGTCGACTTCACTAAGTAGCTTACAAGATAACAATGTAAAGAGCATGAAAGCCATCCAGGACGAACTGAATGAAAAGCTCAAAGAAATTAGAGAGGGAAACCAAGCACAGTTAGATAAAATGCGAGAAGTCGTTGATAATAAGCTTACCGAAACAGTAAATAAGAAATTTGACGAATCTTTTGCTACCGTTGAAAAACAAATAGTTAATTTACTTACATCAATAGGTGAGATGAATAAATTGACGGAAGGAATAACGGATTTAAATAAGTTGCTGGTTGGAACTAAAACTAAGGGCAACTGGGGGGAAGAATCGCTCGAAATGATATTAGAAGATATTTTAACTGCAGACCAGTATGAAAAACAAAGCAAGTGTGGGGATAAGCTAAAGTCAGGAGCTGTTGATTTCGCTATTCGCTTTCCCGGTAAAAACGATGGGGAAATTGTATATCTTCCAATAGATTCTAAATTCCCAACCTCATCGTATACAGAGCTCCTTAATGCACGAGCAGAATATGATAAAGATAAAATAAAAGATAATAGAGCCGAACTAGCTAAAGACGTGAAAAAAATGGCAAAAGACATACAAACAAAATATATAAATCCTCCCAACACTACAACATTTGCAATTATGTTTTTACCTAGCGAGGGTTTATATAGCGAAGTTATGAGCATTCCAAACTTAGTACAATCAATACAAACAGACTACTCTGTCATAATAGCAGGGCCATCTAGCATATCAGTTATGTTACATAGCTTTAGAATTGGATTTAAGACGATACAAGTTCAGAAATACAGCGTTGAAATATTAAAGGCGTTGGAGGATTTCCGTATTGAGTTTACAAAATTTGCAGATGATGCTACAAAGAGTAAAAAACAGGTAGAAAACCTATCAGATACTATAGGCTCAACATACAAGCGTATGGAAAAAATACAGCGTAAACTTAGTGGTTTGAAGTCACTATCAGATGGGGTGGAAGCCGAGATAGCGAAAGAACCTGGAGACTAAAAATAATGTTTTAAGGCAAAATATGTAGCCAGGGCTACCAAATTATAAAGATATAATAAAAGGCTCTGCGTTTTGCAAGAGCCTTTTTGTTTTGATCTAAATTAGGAATAATTATTATTTTATTACCATTTGTTATGTACTTTTTCCGCAAAGCCCATAACATCTTTGAATTGAATTTTTGTACCGTCATCTAAGATTGCTGTGCCTGAAAACTTTCCAAATACTTGATGAGGCATCATGGCAAGAGGACCAACTCTGATTTCAGAGTTTCTATCAAACACTGGTTCAAAGTCCATCTCGAGTCTGCCGTCGGAAGATGTAAATGTCCAAGGTTTTAAATAATCATCTTTTCCTTCATCTTCACCGGGGATATTAAATTTCACATGTTCTAGTTTGTGAATTTTTCCATCGTAGAATATTACGTTTTCAGTTGCAGCAGATGTATCTCCAAATCCATATCCAATATTGAACCCAAAAGGTTTTCCATCCGGTAGCCACGTTTGCATGCTACCCCAGTACCAAGTGTTTTCATATGTCCACACACCTCTTCCCCAATCTAGAACACCAGGAGCGTTTTCAAAGGGGTAGAACTTATCTCCCCAAGTAAATCCACCATTAGCTCTTAAGCAATTAATTTTTGCATTGTAATAAAAGTGTTTAGGTTTGTTGAATGGAGTAGCTATAAACATGTATTCTTTTGGTGCTTGATCTAGAGTAATGTCGATTTTAACATCTTCTTTTTGTTTTCCAACTTTAGGGAAAAATCCTGTGATGCGACGAACTTTTCCGTCGTTTTCAAATGACATTTCTATTTTTCCAGCTTTTTGGGATATACTGCCAATTTCTGGTGAAGAAGGCATATTAAACTTACCCATTGGGAAAAGGGCAACGCCGTTTTTAGCAATTTCTTTAGCGTTTTCTAAGTCAATAATTGATAAAGTTACTGTACCAAGTAGTCCAACGTCTGAAATGGTTAGGGCAAGGCCATATGAGTCATTTCCTATATAGTAGTAATCCCATTCTTTAATTCTCCATTTTGGAGCTTTAATGTCGTTTCTATCGTATTCTAATACATAGTTGGTGGCGTAGCCTTTCTGGGCTAAATCGCCATCACTGTTTAAAAGTTTTCCTTTTTCAATAATTCGATTTTGTTTCATACTTCACCTCGTTTTTCGTATTATTATTTTCATTTTTACCGCATCAAATGAATGGTTTTAAGCCAAATTAAGCGGTTTTAATGAAAGTTGTTTTGTCTAAATACTTGTCAAGATAGCAGTCCTAAAACTCCTTTGACTCGTTATCTTTTGATTCTAGATTTTCTTCAATTGATTTATTTTAATAAGCATTGTTTTGTATGCTTATCAAATAGTAGCTTTATATTTGATCTGACTAGTTATCTTCTGATTCGGTATTTTCTTCAAATTGATTTGATTCTAGGCTTTCTTCCTTTATGGCCACGGAATCTTCAGCCACAATGGCATCAATACCATCTATATCAATTCCTTCTTTTGCATATAGTTTAGCTTTGTCAATCTGGAGTTGCTGCATACGATTTTTATTGATTGGATACCAAAATAGCAGTATGAGTCCAATTAATAGATAAAAGATTGCTGGAATTAAAGTTGCCCATAAATATAATTGGCTTTGAGTGTATTCTGATTGACCAGTAACACTTTCGCCGTCATATAGAGCCCAACCGAGTGCTTGTGTCGATAAAACTCCGGCTATAGTTTGACCCATCTTCCTTGTGAAAGAAAATACTGAGTAAGTTGCAGTTTCTTCTCTTTTATTAGTTTTGACATATTGATAGTCAATTACATCGTTAACAAAGGACCATATTTGTAGTATGAACATGCTAGAACCTATACCTGCAATGACACTAATAGCTAAATATACCCAAACATTGTTTGTCTTTATTAAAAATAGGACTAGATACGCAAGTCCTGTAATGAGCATGCCAATGCCACAAGATTCTTTTTTCCCAAACTTAGCTGCAATTTTATTAGAGAAAAAGATAATAACTACCATTGGAACATATTGTGTGATTGTTACTACGATATTCATTTCGGGTTTTAAAAAATAGTCAGCCATTAAGTATAGCCCGTAGGACTGTCCAAACATTTGAGCTGTGATTAAAAACATAGAAGCTAGACATAAAGAAAGAAATGGTCGGCTTTTTATTAGGCTAATAATTACTTTTGTAAATTCAGCCTTAGGGCGTTTTTCAGATTTAATTTTAGGTGCTGGGACTCTTTCTTTCGTTAAATAAAAACATCCAAATAAACATATAATACAAAGTCCACATAAAATTGCAACGCCGATAATTAATTTTTCCCAATTCATAACGGGAACTACTTCTCCTCTATCGTTTAAAACCTTGTCAAAACAAAGACCTGATAAAATGAGCGAACCGACGCCGCCAATACCCGAACCAATGGAACGAAGTATAGATAGGGTAGATCTTGCTTTTTCATCTGTAGTTATAACGGAGGCAAGTGAACCATAAGGGATATTAATTGTAGTGTATACCATGTCCCATAATATGTATGTTACATATGCGTAAGCAAGCTTTCCACCAAGAGACATGCCTGGATATCTCATAAACATAAGTAGTGTTATGATACCCATCGGGATAGCCATGGTTCTAATCCAAGGTCTATAACGTCCATGTTTACCAGGTGGTACCATATCTACTATTTTTCCCCAAAGCGGGTCGTTTATACCATCCCAAATTCTCGCTATCAAAAACAGTATAGTTATCTGAGGTATGGGAAGATGCAGAACGTCTGTATAAAATTTTTGGAGCAATGATCCCGCTAGTCCAAAAACTAAAACGCAACCTAAATCGCCAAGTGTATAACCGAACTGATCTTTCCAAGTGAGTTTGTTAGCACTTTCATTTTTTTGGGGCATTGGGGCTTCAACTATGACATTTTCAGTAGTATCCATAAAATAAATTCCTTGTCAATATGATATTTTTTGGTAGATATATTGCAAAGTACGCTCACTCGTTATATAAATGCATATTATTCACCGCCTAATCACTAGACAAATTATGCAAAATTTGTGAAAATATATCCTTCCTACGCACGCGCGCCATATAAACAGATAGTAGCATAAGTCCTGTTTAAAGTAAAGATTGCAAAAAAACGAATAAATACTTATTAAAAACAGAAATTATTCAAAATGTCGCATAAATATATAAAATTATGCAATAATAATGCATAAATTTACTTGTTTTATACATCGGTTGCGTATATAATAGGATAAGTGAATAAATTATAGTTTTACATCACAAATAAAGCTAAAGACATAAATAATTGGAGGAAAAAATGGACAAATCAAAAATCAAAAAAGTAGTACTAGCATATTCAGGCGGGTTAGATACATCAATTATTATTCCCTGGCTAAAAGAAAATTATGATAATTGTGAAGTTATAGCCGTCGCCGGTAATGTTGGTCAGGCAGATGAACTAGAAGGATTAGAGGAAAAGGCAATTAAAACAGGTGCATCCAAGATATACATTGAGGATTTAACAGATGAATTTGTAGATGATTTTATTATCCCTGGTATGCAAGCTGGCGCAAAGTATGAAGAATATCTTTTAGGAACCTCTTATGCAAGACCAGTTATTGCCAAAAGGCTAGTTGAAATCGCACTTAAAGAGAAGGCTGATGCAATTTGTCATGGGTGTACGGGTAAAGGTAATGACCAGGTTAGATTTGAACTTACCATCAAACATTTTGCTCCAGATATGAAAATCATAGCACCTTGGAGAGAATGGTCAATTAAATCCCGTGAGGAAGAAATTGATTATGCAGAAGCGCATAATGTGCCATTAAAAATCAGTAGAGAAACTAACTACTCAAAAGACAAAAACTTATGGCATCTTTCGCATGAAGGTTTGGATTTAGAAGATACTGGTAATGAGCCCCTATATAACAAAAAAGGATTCCTAGAGATGGGAGTTTCGCCAGAAATGGCTAAAGATGAACCCACTTATATTGAACTGGAGTTTGTACAAGGATATCCTGTCAGTTTAGATGGAAAAAAGATGACAGCTAAAGAGATTATTTTAGAGCTCAATAAGCTTGGTGGGGAAAACGGTATAGGTCTACTTGATATAGTGGAAAATAGGCTTGTTGGTATGAAATGTAGAGGAGTTTATGAAACTCCAGGTGGGACTATTTTATATTTTGCACACAAATATCTTGAAACAGTTTGCTTAGACAAAATGGTTGCACATAAGAAAGAAGAGTTATCAATTACGTATGGACAACTTGTGTACAATGGTCAATGGTATACACCTCTTAAAGAAGCTTTGGATGCGTTTGTTAAAAAGACACAAGAGACCGTTACTGGTAAAGTAAAGCTAAAGTTATATAAAGGAAATATCATCAAAGCTGGTGTGTGGAGTGATTATTCTCTATATTCTGAAAAGATAGCAACATTTGATGAAGGTGAAGACTATAACCAAAAAGATGCAGAGGGCTTTATCAACTTATTCGGACTGCCAATCAAAGTCAAAGCTAAGCTCGATGCAGAACTTAAGAAAAAAGGACTCAAATAGTTAGTAGTAATTCAAAACAATAATATAAAAAGGAATGATGTGCTTTAAATAGGCACATTATCCAATTTATAAAAACACATAAAAGTATTAAAATTAAGACGGACAAGTTACAGATACTAGGACAGGACTAACTAAACTATATAGTCGAATACAAAGGAAATTAAAAGTAATGCAGTAGCCATTTTATTGGTAAATTCTAACAGCATTATTATACGAGGGAAGAAGATGGCAAAATTATGGAAAGGCAGAATGGATGGAGAGGGAAGTCCGTTAGCTGACAAATTTAATTCATCAATTGGTGTGGATGGACGCATGTTTAAAGAAGATATCATGGGGTCGATTGCACACGCCGAAATGTTAAAAAAGCAAGGTATTATTGACTCTAAATCTGCAAACCAAATAATCGAAGGTTTAAAACAGATATATGAGGATATCATAAGTGAAAAACTAGCAATTGATGAAACTGCTGAGGATATTCATACATTTGTGGAACAAGAACTAACAAAGAGAATAGGGGATGCAGGCAAGATGTTACATACAGCGCGTTCTAGAAATGATCAAGTTGCCCTTGATATGAGAACATATCTAAAAAAAGAGATATATGAAATAATTACTAATATTTTTACCGTAGTAGATGTGTTAAAAACGAAAGCTGAAGAAAACACCAACACAGTGATGCCAGGCTTTACTCACCTGCAAAAAGCTCAACCTGTCACTTTAGCACAACATTTTATGGCTTACGTATTTATGCTTTTAAGAGATGCAGATAGGCTTGCAGATTGTTATATTAGAACTTCAGTTTCTCCAATTGGCAGTTGTGCACTTGCTGGAACTACTTATCCAATAGATAGGGTATATGAAGCTGATTTACTGGGTTTTTCGAGCGTAGCGGCAAATAGCATGGATGCAGTTGCAGATAGGGATTTTTGTTTGGAATTTATGGCCTCTTCCTCCATTTTGATGATGCATTTATCAAGGTTTGCTGAGGAATTAATTATTTGGTCCACAGATGAGTTTAACTTTGTTAAATTTTCAGATGCATTTTCAACGGGCTCTAGTATAATGCCACAAAAGAAAAATCCAGATATGGCGGAACTAATACGTGGGAAAACTGGTAGAGTATATGGCAATATGATAGCACTATTTACTGTTATGAAAGCGCTACCCCTTGCATATAATAAAGATATGCAGGAAGATAAGGAAAGTTTATTTGACACAATAGACACGGTGAAGGACTGTTTAAATCTACTAGCACCTATGCTAGCAGAAATGGCTATCAATAAAGATGCTATGCGTAAAAGTGCAGAAGGTGGATATATAAACGCTACCGATTTAGCAGACTATCTAACTAAAAAAGGTGTACCTTTTAGAGATGCATATAAAATTACAGGTGAAATTGTGGCAACGGCAATTGAAAAGGGTAAAAAATTAAGCGAACTGACAATAGAAGAATATAAAAAATATTCGAGTGTATTTGAAGCTGACTTATTAGATGCCATCGATATAGAAACTTGTGTAAACAATAGAAGTTCACAAGGTGGACCCTCTCCAGCTAGCATACTAGAACAGCTAAAAAGAGCTGACTTAGATATGAAAGCCGTAATAGAAAAATTAGGTTAATAATAGTGAGATTAAAAAATAAATATTTGTAGATGGTTAAAAGCAGTAATAAAGAATTTTAGTTAGTAGATAATAATAGCAAAATTAAAAAGAATTATTTGTAAAGAAAACAGTAATAGAAAAAACAAGCTGAGAGTCAATAAAAAAGAGTAATAGGAAAGATAGGTTAGTAAATAAAAAATAGCGAGAAAAGAAGTGTTTGCAGATAGTCAAAACTGAAATAGAAAAAGGTTAGATTAATAAACAAATTAAAAAGAAATTAGCAAGATTAGGAAGAAGGAGAAAAATGAAAAAGAAAGTATTTATAGATGGTCAATATGGAACAACAGGTCTTAGCATTTATGACAGAATAAAAACTATGGATCACCTTGAGTTTTTAACCATTCCAGAAAAAGACAAAAAAGACCCAATGATTAAGAAGGCAATAATGAATGAATCAGATATTGTTCTAATGTGTTTACCTGATGTTGCAGCGATAGAGAGTGTAGCCCTCATTGACAACCCTAAAGTAAAGGTCATTGATACATCAACGGCGCATAGAACCAATCCCGATTGGCAATATGGTTTTCCAGAACTTTCACCGTACATAAGAGCAAAGGTGACTTTGAGTAGTAGAATTAGTGTGCCAGGCTGTCATGCGAGTGGCTTTTTAGCACTTATATATCCACTCGTGGAAAATGGGATTTTACCTAAAGATACGATAGTTTATTGTAATTCATTGACTGGTTATAGTGGCGGCGGTAAAAAAATGATAGGGGATTATGTAGAAGAGCAAGAAAACCCAATATATTTAGCTCCAAGAGTATATGGATTAACGCAAAACCATAAGCACTTAAGAGAGATGCAAACAATAGCTAAACTCAATAATAAGCCTTTATTTGTGCCAGTTGTTTCTAACTTCTATAGTGGTATGCTTGTAACTATTCCACTTACCGTAGCGTCTCTTACAAAAGGCAATAATCTTGATACGGTTAAGGCGTTATACGCAGATATGTATAATGGACCAATAGTTAAATATGTTGATAATCTATCAGAAGATGGTTTCCTATCAGCTGCAGGCATGTCTGGAAAAGACACAATGCAAATATCTGCATATGGAAATGAGGAAAGAATACTGCTAGCTGCAAGATTTGATAATCTTGGCAAAGGAGCTTCTGGCGCTGCAGTTCAGTGTATGAACCTAATTACTGGTGAAAATGAAACATATGGATTAAACCTATAATATAATAACTTAAATAACTTACGAATAAAAAACAGATAACAGAAAAAGAGGGAAATATGACAAAATTAATAAAGAAAATAGATGGTGGCGTTTGTGCTCCTAAAGGATTTAAAGCTAATGCAGTTCATTGTGGTATTAGAAAAAACCGCAACAAAAGAGATTTAACGCTAATATACAGCGAAGTTAAAGGTACAGCTGCTGCTGTATATACCTTGAATTTAGTTAAAGGTGCTCCTATATATGTAACGCAAAACAACATAAAAGATGGTTATGCTCAAGCCATGATATGTAATAGTGGAAATGCTAATACTTGTAATGCAAACGGTGTAGAGATTGCTGAAAAAACCTGCTCTATCCTTGCAAAAGAATTAAACATCAGTGAAAAAGATATTATAATTGCATCGACCGGCGTTATAGGCCAAACTCTCAATATTGAACCATTTGAAGAAGGAATTCCACGACTAGTGAATGGACTTGGCTACGAGAAAAGCAGTGTTGCAGCAGAGGGTATAATGACTACAGATACCAAAATGAAAGAAGTTGCTGTCACTTTTATGTTAGGAGATAAGGAGTGCGTTATAGGCGGTATAGCTAAAGGTTCAGGTATGATAAATCCCAATATGGCAACTATGCTAGTGTTTTTAACAACCGATGTAAACATCTCTCAAGACATGTTAAAGGAAGCGTTGAAAGAAGATGTAAAATGCACATACAATATGGTAAGTGTAGATGGAGATACCTCCACAAATGACATGGTGTCTATAATAGCAAATGGTCAATCAGGGAACCAAATCATTAAAGAAAAGAATTCCGATTATAAAATTTTTGTAAAAGCATTGAATGTTGTAAACTCCACGCTTTGTGAAATGATAGCAAAAGATGGAGAAGGCGCAACTAAGCTTATGAGAGTTCATGTAAGCGGAGCTGTAAATAATGAAGATGCGCAAATCGTTGCCAAATCAGTTGTTAATTCCTCTTTAGTAAAAGCTGCGATGTTCGGAGCGGATGCTAATTGGGGTAGAATTTTATGTGCTATTGGTTATAGTGGCATGAAAGGGAGTGCAGATAAAGTAGATGTTACATTCCAGTCAGCAATGGGTAAAATTGATGTTTGTGAAGGTAGTTTTGGAATAGATTTTTCAGAGCGTATAGCAAAGGAAGTTTTATCTGCACCTGATATTGATGTGCTAATTAATTTAAATGAAGGCAAAGGCATGGCTACTGCTTGGGGATGTGACTTAACGTATGATTATGTAAAAATTAATGGTGACTATAGAACATAAAATATAAGAAGATAACTAAATACAAAATTGATAGATAGGAGCCTACTATATATTAATCAAACATAGAATAAAATATACAAAGTGATGTTGCTAACCGTTATATTGGTTAAATTCAAACAACATTATTATGCGAGAAAAACATGAAAAATGAAGAAACTGTTATAAGTAATGCAATAAGAGCAAAGGTGTTAGTTAGCGCACTTCCATATATACAATCGTATAAAGATAAGATAGTTGTCATAAAATACGGCGGAAGCGCCATGCTTAACGATAAGTTACAAGAATCTGTGATTGGAGATGTGATACTACTTTCCCTTATAGGTGTTAGAGTTGTTTTAGTGCATGGCGGTGGCCCTGAAATTACTGAGACATTAACAAAACTTGGGAAAAAGACAGAGTTTTTAAATGGATTTAGAGTAACTGATAAGGAAACTGTTGATGTTGTGCAAATGGTTTTAGCTGGGAAAATCAACAAGTCACTAGTCAATTTAGTTCAGAAAAATGGTGCACAAGCAGTTGGAATTTGTGGGTTGGACGGACTTACTATCGAAGCTAAAATTAAGGATAAAAAACTGGGGTTTGTCGGTGAAATTACTAGGGTTAACATAGAGCTTATAAATGATATTTTAGAAAAAGGGTATATCCCCATAATCTCTACCATTGCAGGTGATAAACATGGTAACACTTATAACGTAAATGCAGATGATGCTGCAGCGAAAATAGCCGGAGCTCTAGGAGCTGAAATAATGATTTCAATGACAGATATCGCTGGACTTATGAGAGATAAAGATGACCCATCTACATTAATTTCAAAAGTAGTTGTTAGTGAAATACCTGCGCTTATTAAAGAAGGAATCGTTTCTGGAGGAATGATACCTAAGATAGAATGTTGTAGGGAAGCCATTAGAAGAGGTGTAAAGAGAGTCTTCATACTTGATGGAAGAATACAACACTCCATATTGATTGAGATGTTAACAGATGAAGGTATTGGCACAATGTTTGTAAGCTAAAAACTTTAAATAAAATAAAAGGACGAGAAAATGAAAGGTATTAAAGAAAAAGATGCACAATTTATAGCAGGAACTTATGCACGATTTCCAGTAGCAATTAAATATGGTAAAGGCTCTGTTCTTTATGATGAAGACGGAAAATCATATATTGATATGGGCGCAGGAATCGCAGTTAATATTTTTGGTCTTCAAGATGAAATTTGGAAGGAAGCAGTTATTGAACAACTAAATAAATATCAGCATACATCTAATTTATATTACACAGAACCATGTGTTAAATTGGCCGAGCTACTGTGCGAAAAAACTGGTATGAAAAAGGTATTCTTTTCAAATTCTGGTGCAGAAGCAAATGAGTGTGCGATTAAGGTAATAAGGAAATATCAAGAAGATAAAAAAAGTGGGAAATTCAATATAATAACACTTAAAAACAGTTTTCACGGAAGAACGTTAGCAACACTTGCAGCTACCGCCCAAGAGGAATTTCATAAAAACTTTTTACCATTAACTCCAGGGTTTATTGCTGTAGAAGCAAATAATCTAGAGGAGCTTGAACAAGCTGTTAAAGAACATTCCCCTGCAGGAATATTATTTGAAACGATACAGGGAGAAGGCGGGGTAAATCCATTATCGCATGAGTATGTTAAAGGCATAGAAAAAATTGCTCACGATAATGATATGTTAATAGCGGTTGACGAAGTGCAAACAGGTAACGGAAGGACGGGAGAACTATATAGCTACATGGGATATGGTATAACGCCTGATATCGTAACAACAGCAAAGGGCATAGGCGGCGGGCTACCACTTGGTGTAACTATGATGGGAGAAAAAGCAGAAAATGTACTAACCAAAGGAACTCATGGTTCTACATTTGGAGGCAATCCAATTGCCACTGCTGGGGCATATAGCATACTAAGTAGAATTAACGATGGACTACTAGAGAGTGTAAAACAAAAATCCGAATATATATTTGAAACACTAAAAGGGAAAAAGGGAATAAAAACCATTACCGGAAAGGGTTTGATGATAGGTATAGAAACGGAAAGAAAAGCAGACGATATTGTTAAAGACTGCTTAGAAAAAGGTGTTTTAGTGTTAAAAGCAAAGAGTAAGATTAGATTGCTTCCCGCATTAAACATAGGAAGAACAGAGTTACTGAGAGCTATAGATATAATCCTAGAGTGTGCAGCTGTAGAGGATGAAAATAAAAAATAAATTAGATAGTTTTTGCAATACATGGTTAAGAGGAGTTAACTATGTATACCATCTTTAGGATTTTCACGCTTTTCCCCCTAGTGAAAAAATAGGGACGGATCTAAAATTAATATATACAACTAATGTTGCTAATCATTTACTGATTAAATTCAAACAACATTATAACAAGAGAAAAATGAGACATTTACTTAAATTAGGTGATTTATCCAAAAAAGAAATTTTTACAATTCTTAACTCTGCCGATCAATTAAAGTTTATGAGAAAGGAGAGGGTTAAAGAAGACGACAAACTAAAAGGCAAGACCTTAGGTATGATATTTGAAAAGTCATCAACAAGGACAAGAGTGTCTTTTGAAGTTGCTATGTATGAGCTTGGTGGGCATGCATTATTTTTAAGTTCTAGAGATTTGCAAATAGGTAGGGGAGAGCCGATAGAAGATACTGCTAGAGTTTTATCTAGATATCTCGACTGCATAATGATAAGAACTTTTAAACAAGAAACGGTAGAAAAGTTAGCCCAATTTGGTTCAATTCCAGTGATTAATGGACTTACCGATTATGCTCATCCTTGTCAAGTTCTTGCAGATTTAATGACCATCAGAGAGTTTAAGGGCAAATTAGAAGGCCTTAAGATTTGTTATATTGGAGACGGCAACAATATGGCAAACTCTTTAATAGTAGGCTGTCTCAAGGTTGGTATGGAAGTAGCTATTGCGTGCCCCAAAGGTTATGAACCGGATGCCGATATTATGAAGTTAGCCAAAGGGAAGAAGTTCTTATGCACCACCAATATTATGGATGCTGTAAAGGATGCAGATGTTGTATATACAGATGTATGGGCCTCGATGGGACAGGAAGGCGAAGCTGCAAAAAGAGCGCTTGCATTTAAAGGATACCAAGTAAACACAGAGGTTATGAAAGCAGCAAAAAGTGATGCAATTGTTTTACACTGTCTTCCTGCACATAGGGAAGAAGAGATTACCACTGAAGTGTTTGAAGCTCACGCACATTCAATTTTTGAACAAGCAGAAAATAGACTTCATGCTCAAAAAGCAGTTTTGAAATACTGCATGCTAGATGACGAGGAGTAACGACCTAGTACTATTGGTAAGACAAACCTTACTGCCAGTTGTAAATTGTATACTAGATGATGAAGAGTGATTGATATATCTAATAGTAAAATAAGCATTACGTAAGTTTAAAATAAATATGCCACGGAATTTCCGTGGCATATGTCGTAATATCATCTTATGTGAAAATTAAAATAAGTGTAGAGCAAACTTAAATATAATAACAAGGGCAGCTGCTAATATATATACAATTAAAGTTGTTATTAGCGCAGCTTTAGCATAAGTTTTTATGTTAGGATTTACGGAAACATTTTTATTACTAGCCCATGCAATGAGTGCACAGAAATTAATAACTGGAATTAATGTGACTAATAGGTACAAAACCCATTTTTTGGTTGGGATATAATCGATGATAGGCTTAATAGGGGTAGGTTCTCTTTTTTTACGCATACCAGCCTTTATATCTGATGGTACATAAGGATCATACCCATTGTCACGTATCACTGCATTCTTTTTGATTTTCTTACGAGCCATAATTACTCCTTGTTTCCGTTATTAACCATTTTGTTATTGTATCGCAAAGCATATACTAAATGGTAAAGATTATATTATCTTGTAGACTAAAGCTTCGTATGGGCGTAGAACCGTATCTTGTAATACTGGCCTATCATACCCATAGTTATGTAACATAAGTTCAGAAGATAAGGATATAGCATCGGCAGGTACTTTAAAGTTTACTTCTTTATTTTTGAAGTTACAAATAACTAATAATTTTTCGCCATTGTATGCTCGTTCGTAGCAATATATATCCTTGTTACTGGAGTCATACTCTTTGTATGTTCCATTAATTATTATGTCATTTCCTTTTCTAAAAGCAATAAGTTTTTTATAAAAATTCAAGATGGAATTAGGATCTTCTTTTGCTGCCTTTACATTGATTTCGGTATAGTTAGGGTTTACAGTGTACCATGGATTTCCTGTGGAGAAGCCAGCATTTAAAGAATTATCCCATTGCATAGGTGTTCTTGAATGGTCTCTTGCTCTTTTATTAAGAATTTTAATTGCTATTCCTTCAAAGAGTTTATCAAAAGGTTTTAGAACAGATCTAACTTGATCAACCACAACGTCTTTGCAGTCTGAATATTTTTTGAGTGGGTAGTTGGTCATTCCTATTTCTTGACCTTGGTATAAAAATGGAGTTCCTTGTAGCATAAATATAGCTGTAGCCAACATTTTAGCTGCATATTCTCTATTTTCTCCATGATTAGGAGTATACAAACTAACGCTCCTAGGCTGGTCATGGTTTTCAAGATATAGAGCATTCCATCCCCTTTGTTGTAATCCATATTGCCAACGGCTTAAAGCTTTTTTAAACTTAGGAAGGTTGAATTTCAATGGAATTACATGGTTCCAAAAACACGTTTCGAAGTGTTCAAACTGGAGGACACAATCCATTTCTTTTCTAGCAGGGTCGGTATATAAAATTGCATTTTCGACAGTAACGCCTGCTGCTTCACCAACTATCATGGTGTCATATAAAGACCATGACTTTTCATTTATCTCATTTAAAAACTCGTGGATTCTAGGTCCATGAGTAAACATTTCATCTCCTCTAGCGACAGGGTTCCATTTACCGTCGGGGAAGCCTGGTACTTTACTAATGTAAGTAATGACATCACATCTAAAACCATCAACACCAAGGTCAAACCAATAGTTACAAATATCAATAACTTCTTGTCTAACTTTGGGATTTTCCCAGTTTAAATCTGGTTGTTGTTTGACGAAAAGATGTAAATACCATTGTTTTCTTCCTTCATCATATTCCCAAGCGGTGCCACCGAATCTAGAAGACCAATTGTTTGGTGGTTTTTTCCCATTTTTTCCTTTACCATCTGCCCATATATAGTAATCGCTATATGGATTATCAGGGCCTTTTAAGCTTTCCTGGAACCATTTGTGATCACTAGAAGTGTGATTAACAACTAGATCCATAACTAGGCGAATTCCTCTTTTATGCATACCATCAATCATTTCTTTCCAATCATCAAGGGTGCCAAATTCATCCATAATATCTCTATAATCAGATATGTCATAACCGTTATCATGGTTAGGGGACTTATAAATAGGGGATAGCCATACAGCATCTACTCCCAAGTCTTGAAGGTAGTCTAATTTAGAGATAATACCACGTAAATCACCTATGCCGTCGCCATCGCTGTCACAAAAGCTTCTTGGATAAATTTGATAAATAAATGCATCTTTAAACCAATTTGTTTTTACTTGTTTACTCATGTTTTTCCCTCTCCTTCTAAACACAAAACCGCACAGAGAGAGAATCTCCCTGTATCGTTTTCGTTTGATGTATTAAAAAGCACATATCGTAACGGCACTATTTAGTTGCCATTAGAATGTGCGATTCAATCTAAAATAAACCTAAAAATGCTTTTGAGAACTAATTTATCTTACAGATCTTTTTGTTTGTTTAAGATAACCTTTAGTTCTGCGGCTTCTTCGTCTGTTAAAGTTACGCCTTTGCCCATTCTGTCATGATCTGGTGACCATTCTCTAATGTCGTACTTTGCAGGTCTTCCATTCCAGCTGATAAGATTTAATTCTTTTGTCCAGCCTCTATTGGAAGTGCTTAAAATACCACAAGCGTTAACAATTTCGTATTGAAGTTCAGGTGTTGTTTTCGTTGCCATAATATCCCTCCAGATAATTGTATTACATTTTACTATGTTAACATGTAATGTGCGCGCACGCACATGTACTTATATATTAATGTATAAAAGAAGCATAGTCAACCCCTAAATGGAAAAAGGTGTGATATAGCGGTTTAAAGTTAGTTGCCATAGTAAGTGCAACAGTAAATAGACCCTCGCATGCTGCATGATAAGTAGGGTGGAAAATCGCTCGTCGCTCGTTATCAATCGGAATGGTTAGTCGCTAGCCAAATGTTATATTAGGTTCGTGTGTTACAAGACAAGTGGGGCGGGAAATCGTTTAATGTTAGTTATGATAGTAAGTGTAACGGTAAGGTGCGCAAGCACAAAGATTTCTCAAACTCAGTGCAACTTGGCTTTTCCTCATGATGTGGTTATGAAATATAATAGTTTGTGTTTTGACTCGGCAAACTAAAAAAGGCTATAAATTATTTATTTCGATGGAGGCGGAGGTCGTCACCCTCTAATGCTATTGTAATAGTGTTTTGGACATTACATAAACGACTCTGCAAACGCTTGCCGTAATGGTCGGCGATATCTTCCATATTGTAATTTGTAGTGATGATGGTTAATAAATTAGATCTCTTATCAATAATATATGTTAAATAGGGAATTAAAAAATCAGGCACACTTCCCTCCGAGCCTAAGTCATCTATGATTAAAACATCGCAGTTAAGTATTTCTTCAAAGATGTCTTCCTTTTCATCCATGTCAAAAGCAAAATGATATGTCTTAAAAATGGAAAAAATATCACTAGAAGATATAATCAAAGTGGATGTACCATTTTTAGCAAAAGCATTTGAGGCAACAGATACTGCAAAAGTTTTGCCACAACCTACAGGTCCGGTAATTGTTAAGATTCTAGTTTTGATATTTGGGTAGTTTATAACAACTTTATCGAGAATTTTATAAGCAGCTGATAGAGTGGGTGCGTTTGCTTTCGGGAGGCTTTTAACATCAATTTTTTTAAATGAGCTAATATCTGTAAGGGAAGTTTTAGTCGCCTCTTTGCTAACAGTATTAATTTCATCTATTAAGCATCTGCATCTCTCACCATTTATATAACCAGAGTCATTACAGACAGGGCAATAAACTTTAGTCTTAATATCATTTTTAGTAAATCCAAGCTCGTTCAATAAGGCTTCCATATCGTTGTCAATTTTCTGCAATTCGCTTAATAAGGTAGCCTTAAACTCCGATTCAGGAGCCTCTTTTGCGGCTTTGATAGACAAAGCAATATGTTGAGATTCTAAATCGAAGAACTTTTTATTTTCTCTAAGCTTGGCTAAATTACCAGATGCTATAAGCTCAGATTTGGTTTTTCTTGATGTAATTTTGCGTAATGCTTGCTTTTCAAAGTTGTTCATTTTGTCTCCTACAATTACACATCAAACTTGTCGATATCTAGGTTTTCTAAATCAATTAATGTTGATTGGATTTGCTCTTTAGTTAGTCCACCTAACACATCGTCGTTATAACTAGTGCCTTTTTGTTTGGTACTGGTTTTCTCAGATAAAAATGCAGTCACTCCTTCGGGAGTGAAAATGCCTTTTTCTTTTAGCACAGCTAGCCGATTACTCAAGTATGACATAGGGAAGGCAGTTCCAACTGCAAATTGAGCTGCTGCTAAAATAGCGTCATGGTCAAATCCCCAATTGATAAATGTGCGATATAAATCACGGTCAGATTTGCTTATGAAAGACGTTATTTCTCCACCGCTTGTTACTGATAATATTTCCAGGATGCGGTCGTCTCTTTGTTTTTCTCTTAGCATATAATCGGCAATTATTTCCTTTGTAAGAAGACCTTTTTGGTGGAAGCGTCTTACAAGTTCATCCATCCTGTTTAAGTCCCTTATACTTCTTGTAAGACAAAATTGAGCAATTAATTCAATCGCTTCTGCATCAAAACCTAAATTTAACCAGGGGTTAATGTAGAATCTAACGGTATTTTCCCATCTAACGAAAACAGAGAGTATTTCATTTATTTTCTTCGCCAGTGCTATTTTTTCGTTTTCAGTTGAAATATAGTGCTGTACATCTACTGGAGAGATTGCTTTTGCTTCATATAGTTCTTCTATTAAATCAATGAATCTTGTTTTACCACCTTTGCGCTTACATTCGTCTCTGACAATCTCTAATGACTCCACTGGGAAGCCATAATTATCAGTCCATCTCAAGAAAAGTTCACGATTTTCGTAATCTGAACTTTTGTTTTTGGAAAAAGGCTTAAATATATCTTCTACCACATCCACCTTTGCCTCTAACTGATCTAAGTGCGCAGATAGGGCAGCAGTTGTTAAAAGTCCTTGTGAAACAAAGTGTTGCGCCATTGCTAAAACTCCACTGAAATTCAGCTTGCCTTTTTGATTTTCATAGTAATTCATAATTAATATAACGGCAGCGGGTTCTATTTTTTTACTTGTTATGAATTCGAAAAGCTGTTCTAAATTATTAGCTGAGAAATTAATATTTGGCCATATTCTGTATATTTCAGTTGTAAATGCTTCAAATTCTCTAACTTCATAACGAGTAGATTTGGTTAGCGGCATTTTTACGGAGTTGTATAGTATTTCATAAGGGGGATTTTTGTCTTGTATTGTTACAATTCCCTTGTTTTCCCAGTAAGTAAATGCTTCAATTATCTTTTCTTCGTCGATGCGAAGGGCAACAGACATGGTGTTTACATTATTATCAAAATCCGCTGCAGAATTAGCAAGGAACAGCCCATACATATATACTTTCACGTATATAGGGTCTGCTTCAGGCAGATATTCTAGTAAAAAGACATTATCTACTTGGGTGTACCCTTCTTTTAAATATTCCCTTGAGAGATTACAAAATCGCATATATTTCCTCTTTGCTTAGCCTATTTAGTTAATGAATATATCGTTGCATTTTATACCGTTTTTCTTGTCGTTAACTAAGCAGCTTTTACTAATTATCGTTATCCGCATTTTGCTCTAAGTTGGTAGTTGTAGATTATGTAACATCTTCCAAAAGTTAGGTTATTAGAACTTGCTACATCTTGACTATGCTTATGTTTCAAGTTGTGCGCTATTCTTTCGCGCCTGCGCATTTTATTTAAATCTTAAAATAGTTATATGTTGCAAATGCGCGCTTTAGGTTGTATAATTAAATATAATTATAAATATATAATGGCAACTTGTGTCCTTTACCTAGTGCTTTTCAAAAGCGGTGTACTACCTAATATAACACAAAACATTTGCATTTGCTAGCACTCATGAAAACTAAAAAATGAAGAAATTAGGGTGCGAAAAAGGAAAGGGAATAGGGACTAGCCACTTTATTAAAAACTGACAAAAAAGATGTATTAAAAATTTGTGGGGAAAGCGCACAGTGAGTTTGGAGGGACTATGAAACTCATCAATTTAAAATTTAGAGGAATAACAGACGAGAGCGGATTTTATGATTTTGGTAACAAAATTGCAGGTCTGGTCAATGTAGAAGGCGGGGACGAAAACGCATTAAAGACCTTGCTTTCTTTTGCTTTTTATGGAAATGAAGATGCAGTTAATTTTAAGTTACCTTTGATTGTCGAACTTAGATTTGTGCTCGCATATGAAGAATATTATTTGTACCGTAAATTAGTAAGGCTAGAAAGTGGTGAAACTTTGGAGGAAGTGAAACTCACTAATGCTAAAGGCGAGCCGGTTTGTGAACAAACAAAAGAATCTGTTGATGCATTTTTAGCAGAAAAGATTTCTCTAACGAAGGAAGCCTTTGATGATTTATTTTTAGTGGATAGAGCAGAAGGTTTAAAAATTGCTCAAGATACCATTTCTAGAGAGACTATAGTTGCAGAGAGTTTAGGAAAGTTCGCGACATCCAACAAAGTAAATGAAATGCTAGATGAATTATTAGCCGAAGAGAGTGTTTTAGTTAATAGATTGGAGGTTCTAGAACCAGTGAGCCGTGGGGAAATAGCTAACCACGAAGCTTTAGTTGACATCAATAAAACCAACCTTGAAGAAGTTCGTATAACTATGGCGAACATAAATGATGAGTTGCAAAAAGCTATTATGTACAAAGAGGAGATGACTCAACTTTATGATGAAACCAGCAGGTTAGAAAAGCTGGAAGCGCAAAAAGAGGAAATGGCTACATTAACTAAAAAGGTGGCAAATAGCAAAGAAGCCAGAGCTTTATCCAATGTGTTTTCTGCGTATGGAGATATCCTACTCAAAATTGATGAAGATAAACAAAAATTAGAAAGTATTGACAACCAACTTAATATTTTGAATGAAAAAATAGCAAAAGGAAAAGAGAGTTTAGTTAAACAAGGCGATAAATACGCAGCTCTTGCCCTTACGGTTAATGAGCTTGAAAAAGTTTTATATGGTCTTTTAGACGATGCTAGAAATCATCCTGAAAATATTGATTTAGGAAAAATGCTTGAAAAATATTATGCTCCTGTAAATCAAAAGGCTACGGAGCTAATGGAAGAATATAACAAAGTGCAAACCGAAGCCATAAATCTCGCAAGACAAAATGTGGAGGTAATGCAGAAAAAGATTAACATTAGAGATACATTCGAGTATAAAAAGGCGGTACAAGACGGTGCTGTCATAGAGGGAAAGATTGGCATATTCTCTGATAGTTTAGTTGCAGCAAGAGAAAGAAGAGAACTTTTAACAGTAGAAAGAGCGCACGCTGTTGAAGCACTAAATGCTATTGAAAAAGAAACACAAGGTGAAAATAGTGAGTTCAGCCTATTGGATAAGGAAATTCGTGGCAAGTATAAGACAGTTGAACAAGCTGTAAATGCTGATGTCTTTTACAAACAAAGAATATACAGTAAACATCTCCTTGTATCTAGAAACGAAGTGGAATTAAATGCCATTATCAAAAAAATAGAAGGAGTGGAAGAGGCTAATAAAACTTATGCAGAGAAATTACAGGTGCTGAAAGATAGACGGCTATCAATCGTTAAACATCGCGAAAGGTTAGTAGCTAAACTCGAATTACTAAAAGAAAAACTCACGGAATACATGAGTGAAAATAGATTAAAAGATATTAGTGAAAGAGTAGAGTTCGGTAGTCGTTGTCCTATTTGTGACGGCTTTGTTTCTGTGAAAAAGACATTACCTATAAAAGATACAAAGGCGTTAAATACCCGGATTGATGCAGTACAAAGGGATATAGGGAAAGATGACAAAGCCCTCCTTGAAGCTGAAGCAGCAATTGGGCAATATGAAGCAGCCGCTCACATGGGCGAACAATATGCAAACTCCCTAAACGAGTCTAAAGAAAATAAAGAAGAATTCATAAGAGAAATACTTGCAGAGTACGACGTTCAAACCACAGAAGAACTCTTTGAGAAAACCAAGAAAACCATAGCTGATAGTAACGCACTACAAAAGAAAGTAGATAGATTTAGAGAGTTAGAAAAAGGCTTTGAGAAGCAGGCGGAAACAAAGAAAATATTAAGCGAAACTATTAAATTAATAGATGAAGATAAAATCCCCGCAGAAGACAAAATCATAGCCGAACTAACCAAAAGTATAGAGGAAATGATAGCGCTTCATGACAGTATAAGCGATAACTTCGGAAACGAAACAGCAACCGATCTTTTAAAGAAAACTCAAGTTATTGATAAAGAGTATGAAGCTTTAGAGTATGATTATGAAGAAAGATATGCAAAATTATCAGAGTTAGACCAAAAGAGGGTTGAGTTATTTGTAGATGCCATGAATCACTCAACCTACAATGTACCAATTGTGTATAAAGACAAAGAGTATGACAGTAAACAAATGGTTGTTAAAGTGTTTTCTGAATATCTACTTGCTATACAAGAAGAAATTGACACTAATAAAAAACTTATGGAAAAAGCCAAAGTTAAAATTAAAGCAACCAAGCAGATACATGAAAAAAATATTGCAGAAAGAGACGATTTAAGAGATCAGGCGATAATGTTAAATTCTTCTTTAGATGCAACCCAACAAACATCTAGTGCTATTTATGCCGATTATGAGCAGAAGTTCAAGGAAATGGGTATCGAGACTAGATCTGATTTAGATGGGTTGATTATGGGAGACATAGAAACTCAAAAAGCCGAAGAAAGAATAGAAAAATTCGATCAAGAATTAGCAGCTGCAGCTGAAGCAGTTAGGCTCTATCAAGAGAGTACAAAAAATATTGCTAAGTACTACGAGCATATGAGCGAAAACAACCAAGCACTTGCAGAGTTAAAACAAAAAGAAGAAGACTTCATTATAGAGCTTGGTGCAAATATGGCTAAGAAAAAGGAAGTAACAGATAGGTTTGAGGAAATAAGTGACTTGAATAAACGCCTGGCAACAGTGCAATCTAGAATTAAAGGCTTAAAGGATTTACAGCCCGCAATAAAAGATGGTGCAATAATAGCAAAAGATTTTGCAGAGCTTTTATTCGATAGAACAAACTCAATAGTTCGTACAATCTCTAAAGGTAGATATAAGGTCGTTAAAGGCAATGAAGGTTCATTTGTGCTTGCACTTGCGGAAAAAGGCAAGATTAGGTCAGATAACTTGACTAGAGAAGAAAAGATGTTGCTACCCCTTGCTACTAGCGCAGCATATAACGAGTTAATGCTAGCGTTACTTGGGGGTCAAATCATCACAGCAATTAAGTTAACTGCTGCTGAGAATGATAAAGCAACTATTAAACCACTATATGACTACAGCCAAAATAGAGATATCATTGTCTTAAATGAAGATGATAACGCATACAGCAGAGTTATAAGCAGAATTTAACTAATCAATAACGATTAGCGCAGTAATTCTCTAATCTTAGGTATAAGGTAGTTTACTGCCTTAATTTATTAAGCGTTGTTTTAAATCATTTTGTATAACTTGGCATAAAAACAGCGTTTAGCTGGTTAGAATACTAATATTAAATAGCGAGATGGTTTTCCTCTCGCTTAATGTTTGTTTAAATGCTTAAGCAAAGAGTATAATATAGAAAATTTAAATTATGATTACGGAAGGTAAAAATGGCAAGAGAAATTTTAAGGGTTGATAATTTATCAAAAACATATAAAAAAAGGGGCGGAGTTGTTATTAATGCTGTAAACAACATTTCTTTTAGTGTGAGTAGTGGCGAAATAGTAGGCTTCTTAGGACCAAATGGGGCTGGAAAAAGTACGACTATAAAAATGATAACAGGTCTTGCTCTTCCAACAAGTGGAGATATATACATACTTGGAAAAAACATGGCTAAAGAAAGGGAAGAGACTATGAACCAAGTAGGTGGTGTCATAGAAAATCCAGACATGTATAATGACTGGACCGCATATGAGAATCTAATATATCTAACTTCCCTACATGTAAACAAAGAAGATAATAGACTTGACTTTAGAGCGCTAGAAAACCCAAATGCACAAGATAATATCAAACAGGAACAAGAAGCGAGTACGGAAAAATCAAAAAGCTCATCGAAAAAAAAGATGTCAGTTGCGATAAACGATGCCCTTGTTAGAAAGCTAGAAGGGAAAGATAATGCGTTTTCAAGGTATGTAAATACAAAAAAATCTAATAGGGAAAAAGTTGATGATATATTAAAGCTTGTGGGCCTTTATGACAGAAGAAACGACAAGGTTAAAACATATTCACTTGGCATGAAACAAAGGTTAGGTATTGCACAGGCTATCATTAATAACCCAGCGCTCCTAGTGCTTGATGAGCCAGCAAACGGATTAGATCCTGCTGGTATTAAGGAGCTTAGAGATATGTTAAGGCAATGCGCACATAAACTAGACATGGGTGTTTTAGTTAGCTCGCATCTTTTGTCAGAAATGGAACTTATGTGTGATAGGTACATAATTATAGACAGTGGTGTAATAGTTCAAGAAAAAACCATTGGTGAAGATGTAGCTGAAACCACCGAAGGCAAAAAGGTAACAGTTTCCATCAAAGTAGATAAAATGGAGGAAGCAAAATCTTACCTTGAAACACTACTAGGTGAAGAAGTAATAAAAGTTGGAGCAACTTTACAAGTCACAACCGATAAAGAAACATCATTTATCATAAGGGAGCTAGTAAAAGCTGACTACAATGTATCTTCTGTAGAAGTAGTTAAAGAAAGTCTAGAAGATGCATATCTATCAGTAACAAAACGGATAGGGGATAAATAACAACAAAAAAAACCTCAACGGTTACGACAAGGGAAAGGGAATTAGTAAAAACTAACTATCTCTGCAGAAGGCATCAATAACGGTCTAGAGTACGCATGTTAGTAACCAAACGGATAATAAGAAATAAAAAATCATTAAACGCTTACTACATATGTACTATAAGCAAATGAAACTAAATAAAATATAGCGAGAAAGAAGGCAAGGAATAAAAGAAATGTTTTTTAATTTATACTTAGGAGAGTTGAAGAAAGGATTTAGTAAAGCACTTACAATAATAATTGCTATTTTGGTAGTTTTAACTAGTGTAATATTTTTGTTTGTTTTCCAAGATTTAGGAAATGATACGAATGCGGTTGATATGTCTTGGATACCCCAAGATGCATACATATACACTCCGGAAAGGGTGGAGATTGAACTTGCAGAATGGAATGAAGAGCTAAAAAAGGCAGAGCAAGATAAGAAAGAGCAAAAGTTTAATTATTATAGCACCCTTTATTCTTTCGGGCCAGAAAAGATTTATGAGTGCAAAGCACAAATTAATATGTTGGAATACATACGCGATAATGAACTGTATGGTGAGCCAATTGTATACCATAATGCTATGGGTTCTGTCTCAATATTAGGTGGTAGTTTTACTGGGTTTGGTTTAAAGTTTGTAACTGCTGAAAACTATATAATGTTTGTGATGGGACTTGTAGGAAGCTTATTATCTTTGTATGGCGTTGTTGTTGGAGCTAATATCTTAGGTAAAGAGTTTCAAACGGGTACATTAAAAATGTTATTTATTAGACCTGTAACAAGAGAGAAAGTATTCTTTGCGAAGATGTTAGCACTTATGACAATTAACACTATTACACTAATGTCGACATTTATATTTGCGGTTGTTTTAGGATATATATCATTTCCAAACATTACATTTAAGGCAATATATTCCTTTAATATGGGAGCCTTTTCAGTACAAAACAGTAGTTTTCAGTTGTTTATAATTCTTGCAACTTCTTGGATAGGAACTATGTCAATGTCACTGTTTGCATACTATATTAGTATACTTATGAAAAACCGTATTGGTGGCATTTTTATACCTATTGTTATACAAGCGATATCACCACTAGTTATGGGGTTAATAGGACTATCTAGATTTTGCATAATAAATTCATTTAAATTTGAAAGGTTTGTAGGAGTGTCAGGTAGTGTGTTCCCTGGGGATAATTTCTTTATTAATTTAGCGGTATATTTAGTATATATGATTTTCCTTACGGTTATTTCATTACTGGTATTTAGAAAACGCGATATTGCATAAGCACATAAATATAGTAGTTATAGAAGTTGAGGGCGTATCGAGCTTAACTAACTAACTAACCGATTAAATTGGCAACCTCTAATTTCATATAAATGTAGTTTACAAGTAGATTAGAGTTTAGGAAAGTTCATACGTTATTTTGTTATTCAGCATGGTGCAACATGGGAGAAGAAAAGAAGAAAAAGCTAAAAAAAGGTACTCTTTATTTGGTTCGAACCGCAGTTATTGCTGCGTTATACTTTGTGTTGACAATTATTGCTGCTCCAATAGCATATGGACCTTTACAATTTAGAATAGGTGAAGCTCTTACACTTTTACCAATAATATTTCCATCAGCGGTGCCTGGTCTTACGCTTGGCTGTTTTCTTGCTAATATTTTTTCACCATACGCTTGGGCGGATATGGTATTTGGTACCCTCGCTACTCTTTCAGCCAGTCTTTTGACAAGTGCGATAGGGAATGCATTAAGAGAAAAGAGTTTAATTATAAGGGGGCTTGTTGGAGCCATCCCTCCAATCATTATAAATGCGTTTGCACTTCCACTTATATGGGTGTTGCTTGAGGTGGATTTGGCATACTGGATTAACTTTGGGCAAATTATTGCAACACAAACAGGTACGATTTTGGTTGTAGGACTTCCTCTTATGTTAGCTATAGCAAGAACGCCTCTTGTCGACGAAAAAGTGAGACTACATAAAGGTAAAAAGATAGCAAAAGTAGATCAAGAAGCCGAACTTAACGAAGAGTAGTTTCTTTGCAGTTGCTAAGTCAAGTTGCTTTAATATTGAAAGTAAAATGATAAATAGATTCTATTCCTGCATAATTCGCTATTGGTGTGGTTAGATTCACTACTGTATATGGAATGGCAAATAGCCCCTCGAATGCGACCAAATTGTTCGTTTTCATAGTCAGTAAGCAGTAGATAGGTCTTTAATGTTATGGTGTAAGTGTAACTTTTAATAGAAGAGACTGGCAAAAATGTAAAAAATTTTATCATTGACTTAAACATGCTAATGTAATATAATCAATTAATTAATGTATCTAGAGTGTCCATATTAGGGCAAAAACAAGGAGAAACACATGGAGAAGACAATACCATTAACACAAGAGTTCTTCGACGAAATCACAGCAAAGTTACAATACATGATGACTGCAGGACGGACTAAGGTTGAAAACGAAATAAAAGTAGCAAAAGAGTATGGAGACCTTTCGGAAAATTCGGAATACACTGCTGCAAAAGAAGCACAAGCGCATTTGGAAAGAGAAATAGCAGAGATTTCTGATGTTTTAAATAAAGCATATCCAATTGATATGAGCTTACTTAGTGTGCGGAAGATCGATATTGGGAATTTAGTAACAATATATGACTATGAGTTCGATGAAGAAGAAACCTATCGTTTGGTTAGTAGCATTGAAGGTAATATTCAGGCCAACAAAATTAGCATTGATAGTCCAATAGGAGCAGCCCTTCTTGGTCGAAAAAAGGATGAAGATGTTACATTCAAAACACCTGCAGGCACTGCAAAAGTGAAGATAATAAAAATCTCAAAATAAGAAATCACATTCAAAAAACGCACAAAAGCTGGCAGAGAATGCCAGTTTTTTTTGTGTAGATAATAGAAAAAACCGTCGGTCATTTGTGAAATAGCAATTGCCATAGAAATCTTGGTGGTAGGAAGCGCCGAGAAGGTCGCTTCAACACAGAAAACAAGTTAGGCTCGGTACTGACTATAATATACAAGGATTGAAAGAACGGCAAGTGTGGCTTTTTTTACTACTCGTAAGAAATTGAAGGTTTTTCCGTAGTCAAACGAGGATAGCATTAGTTAAAAAGCATATAATAATCGAATGCATATTTAGGGTAATTAATATATAATATAGCAACAAAGATAATATACAAATTACTTATACAGATTTAACTGGAGGAGACATGAGTAAGGAAGAAATTATACAAAACGAACAAATAATTGATGAAAATGAGCAAATTGCAGTGCGTAAGGAAAAGCTTAATACGCTGAAAGAGAGCGGGCAAGACCCATTTGCTATTACTAAATATAATATCACTGCACATGCAAAGGATATTCTTGCATCATTTGAAGATTATGAAGGGAATCATGTAAGCATTGCTGGAAGAATAATTACCAAAAGAGTTATGGGCAAAGCCAGTTTTTGTCACATATATGATGGTACTGCATTAATTCAATTATACGTACGTATAGATGCGCTCGGTGAAGAAAGTTATGCCGAATTTAAGCGTCTTGATATTGGCGACATTATTGGTGTGACTGGTGATGTATTTTTAACTCATAAAGGGGAAATTTCCGTCAAAACAGATAGTTATATATTACTTGCAAAAACCCTTAGACCTCTTCCTGAAAAGTATCATGGGCTTACAAACCAAGACATGAGATATAGGCAACGTTATGTTGATTTGATTGTAAATCCAGAAGTTAAGGAAACATTTGTAAAAAGATCTAAAATCTTATCAGCTATTAGAGAGTATTTAGATAAGAGGGGATACATAGAAGTTGAAACTCCTATACTCAACACTATACTAGGCGGAGCAAATGCAAGACCTTTTACGACCCATCATAATACTTTAGACCTAGATATGTTTTTGAGGATAGCACCCGAACTTTACCTAAAAAGACTTATTGTTGGGGGCTTCAACAAGGTATATGAAATTGGTAGGCTATTTAGAAATGAAGGCATGTCTACCAAGCATAACCCCGAATTTACAACCATAGAATTATACGAAGCATATGCAGATTATAACGACATGATGGATATAACTGAAGAACTATTTAAGTTTTGCAGTAATAAAGTAAATGGGACAGAAAAAATTACCTATCAAGGGATAGAAGTAGATCTATCCTCTCCCTGGAGAAGACTAACAATGGCAGATGCAGTAAAAGAGTATACAGGGATAGATGTTTATGCTCACGATGTAGAAGAGTTGGCAAAACAAGCAAAGGCAAAGGGAGTGGATTTAGAGAATAAGGACATTACCTGGGGAACAATACTATATGAAATTTTTGATCAAAAAGTGGAAGAGTTTTTAATTCAACCTACATTCATAATTGATTATCCAGTAGAGAATAGCCCTCTTGCCAAACGTAAGGTAGATGATCCAAGATTAACAGAACGTTTTGAAGTTTTTATAACTGCTAGAGAATTAGGAAATGCATTCAGCGAATTAAACGATCCAATAGACCAAAGAAAGAGATTCGAAGACCAAGTAAAAGCAAGAGAAAAAGGTGATGAAGAGGCTCAAATGATGGATGAGGACTATGTTACCGCACTTGAATATGGACTTCCTCCTACTGGCGGTTTAGGAATAGGGATTGATAGAATGGTTATGTTGCTTACAGACTCACCTTCCATAAGGGATGTGCTATTATTCCCAACCATGAAACCAATAGGTAAATAATTTATTTATTGATAACTCAAAGACTTTACGCGACACTAGATAGTATAAACAGGTGCTGAATTAAACCCGTTTTACATATGCGCTACACAGTCGTAACGAGGTTAGTGTTTAAGCTGAGGTAGGTTTGTGTTTAGAATTGTTACGGTCTAAGTGACAGTTTGGGGCAAGAAATCCAGTTTTAAATAGCCGTGGATTATGGCTAGACTAGTAAAACAATGCATAGGTATCGATGAAAAGAAGTGTAGTTTTAAGATAATGTGGAGCATGCTAATTAAATGGCACTATCGATGAAGAGCGCATAGCATAAGTATCTTTTTAAGTATAAGTTATATAATTTATAGGCACGGAGGTAGCCATGAACACACCAATTTCTGATGTTATCAAAGAAAACATCTCTCATATTTCCTTTCATACACCAGGTAACGATGGTACGGGCATGGGACTTTTAAGCGATAAATACGACGTAACTGAACTATCTTATACCGATAATATTATATACAGAACAGGTGTCATAGCAGAAAGTGAAGCAGAGGTAGCAAAGGTTTTTGGTAGTGACAATGTGTTATTTTGCACATCTGGCTCTACCACGTTAATAAACATAGGTATTAGAACTTTAGCAGATGAAGAACCTTTTTTGGTGTATGAAAATGCACATGGTTCGGTATTTAATTCTCTAAGAATGTTAGGTGCAAAAACATACGTATCTCGGGGCATTGATTTAATTGAAGCCATAAAGGAAACAGGCGCAAAAAGAGTTGTGATTACCAGTCCAAACTACTTTGGGAAGACTGTAGATCTAGAGTTGTTTAAACGCGTTAAAGAAGAAACTAACGCAAAAATACTCTGGGATTGTGCACATGGTTCGCATTTTAGATTTAATGACAAATTCCCCAAATGGGATCCCGAATGTGCAGATGTTATTATCCATTCTCTACATAAGACTACTCCAGCGATGACTAGTGGGGCTATTATGCATGTGTCAGACGAGTATGTGGAAAGGGCTAAAACTTGGTTTGCTATGATACATACAACATCTCCATTTTTTCCAATACTTATGAGCATTGAACAAGCTATCAAATATTTAGTTGAAAATGGACAAGAGCAATTCAACAAAGCAATTGCGGCAGTGGAAGTCTTTAAGGAAAAAGTAAAAAACACTTGCTTTAATGTGTATACAATTGACGATCCAACTAGAGTGTCTATTGAAAGCGAACTAGAAGGCAGTGTGGTTGCTGACTATTTGGAGATAAATGATATTTATCCTGAAATGATATATGGTAATAGAGTGGTTTTAATCGTAACACCATTTAACTATGATAAGCTAGAGAACGTAGCAAAATGTTTAATAGAGATTGATACAGGGAAAACTCATGGATTTCCAATTGGGCACCCCGTAAGAAAAGAATCAAAGTACAATAGACATCGTGGTTCTGGAACTAGAGCTGGAAAGGAGTTTGTTGGGATTAAAGAGCTTGTGTTTGGCAAGGACTTTATGAAAGTAGAAATAGAAGATGCTGTAGGGCACATAGCATATAAAGAGGTTGGTATGTATCCTCCAGGCGTTCCTGATATTTATTCTGGCGACATCATAACTGAAGAAGATGTGGAATATCTAAAGGAAAGAGTAGATTCTCTCTTCGGACTACTTGATGGAAAACTGCTAGTTGTACAAGAGAATGAGTAAGTTGTTCCTTTAATGCAAAATTTATGTTTTTCTTCATAGACTAACTATAAAAAGCCCAATATATAATTAGTAAATCGGTAGTAGTATGGAAATATTGCGCATGTTGTATACAGGTTTCTGATGTGATAAAATATGCAAGTTGTCAGTAATTATGCAAATACACATAAATTTGGTATAATAAAAAATAGTGCAATACATTGAAAGTGGCAAAAAAAGAGGCAGATATGAAAGGCAAATTTATTACGCTAGAAGGATGTGAGGGGGTAGGTAAATCTACACAACTTAACATGCTTAAAGAGTATTTAGAAAGGACAAACCAAGATGCTTTTTTCACTAGAGAGCCAGGTGGAACTCCCGTTGCTGAAGCTATCCGTCAAATTTTACTTGATCAAACTTTAGTTATAGAGCCAAAAGTAGAGGCCATGCTGTTTGCGACGGCAAGGATAAGCCATATCGATGAAGTCATTATCCCTAACTTGGAAAAAGGTAAAATTGTTGTTTCAGATAGATATGTAGACAGTTCACTTGCATACCAGGGATTTGCAAGAAATCTAGGGCTTGAGTATGTGCAAACAGTGAATAAGTATGCTTTTGATGTGTGCATGCCTGACTGCACCATATTTATTGATATGGATCCAGAGTTTTCTTGGCGTAAACAAAAAGGGAATAAAGTTTTTAATGATAGATTAGAAAATGAAAAATTAGAGTTCCATAAAGGCTGTTACTTTGGTTTTAAGGAACTAGCAAGAGTTTTCCCAGAGAGAATAGTCAAGATAGTTCCAGATATAGATAAAGCTGAAACACATAGGCGGATTGTTGAAGCGCTTAAGAGTAAAGGTGTGATTAAATAATAGAAGTATATTTTAGTAGATGCTAAAAGGTAAATAGTAATGATTTTTAATGAAAGGATTTTTGACCTGCTTTTGGAGAGTCAAATATATAAGGAATTAAAAGCTGATAAAGAAAGAAACAGTTTATCACATGCTTATCTTGTTTTAGGACCAGATACCAAAACCAGAAATGTATTTAAGCTTCTTGCATCCCTTCTTATACTTTGTGAAAAGGGTGGATGCTTGAATTGTCCTACCTGTAGAAGTATCCTAGCAACGAGCGAAAATAAAAGCCATTTAGATATAAAAGAAATTAATGAAAAAGGCGATTTAAAAGTAGAGGATTTAACTGGTTTGATTGATGAGATATATACAAAACCAGTAACGGGAGATAAAAAAATATTTTTTATTGATAATCTCGAAATTCCAGCAAGTTCACAGAGGATACAAAATAAACTATTAAAAATCTACGAAGAACCTCCTAAAAATGTCGTAATATTTATGATGGCAAGAGGAGAAGCAGGTGTATTACCTACCATCATAAGTAGGGCAAAATCTATATATCTTCCGAGCTTTACGACACAGCAAATATATGACGCATTGATAGCTGAAGAAGTACCAGAATATACTGCAGAGATGGCAGCGTCACTATCATCAGGAAGGTTTGATAAGGCAGACTTGTTTGCTGATAAGGAGGAGTACATAGAGTTATTTGAAAACATCTTAGAGTTTTTAGTCAATCTCAAAAATTCTAAAGACGTGTCTAAATATCTAAATAGTCCTATATTCAAAAAAGATAACCTGGAAACAGCATTTGAGATAATTCAAATCATATTAAATGATGCACTGATAAAAGTGAGTGGAAGTAACAAACCACTTGCTACAATGGATAGGGATTATTACATTAGTGAAATAGCAAAAATGCATAACGCAGGTAGTCTTGCCTTAGCGATACTTGCTACAACGGAAGCGAAAAAAATGCTGACACTGTCAGTGAATGAAACTTCGATAGCAGAATCGTTTATGTTAAACATGCTACAAAGTAAATATAAAGCAACGCTATAAAATTAAACGAAAATAAAAACACATAAAAAGATATTAAAGATGGCTGCATAACAATCAAGCATAAAAAATACAAAATAATGTTGCTAACCATTAGCTGGTTAAATTTCAACAACATTATTATACGAGGATAAATGGTAACAATAGTATCGGTAAAATTTAGAACCGCACCAAAGCCATATTATTTTAATCCAGGCGAAGACATTTTTCACATAGGTGAATTTGTAATAGTAGAAACTGTCAGAGGTTTGGAGTTTGGTGAAATAGTAGGCGGAAATAAAGAAGTTGCTGAAAGTGAAATCATAGGTGAATTAAAGCCTGTCATTAGAAAAGCAACTGAAGAAGATAAAAAAAGGAATGAAGAAAACCAAGCCTCTAGAAAGGACATAATGGAAAAAGCTACAGAAAAAGTGGCAGAGTGTAAGTTAGATATGAAGGTGGTTGATGCTGAATGTACGTTCGATCGTAAAAAAACCATAATATATTATTTGGCACCTAACAGAGTAGACTTTAGGGAATTGGTTAGAAAACTTGCAGCAATAATACCTGGCCGAATTGAAATGAGGCAGATATATGAAAGAGACGATATCATATTAAAGGGTGCATATGGAGTTTGTGGACAGCCTTGTTGCTGCACAACATTTTTGTCAGACTATGCAAAAGCAACTATAAAGATGGCTAAAAATCAAAACATATCATTAAATCCGAATTCACTTAACGGGTTTTGTGCAAGACCTATGTGTTGTTTGAGATTTGAGGATGATTTTTATAGAGAAGAACTCAAAAAATGCCTAAAGTAAAAGCAAGAATTCAAACCCCAGAAGGCGACATAGGTGTTGTTACTAATGTAGATGTAATTAAGGAAAAAGTAGTTTTGAAAGTGACAACTGAAGAAGGAACTACCATGCGTACATATACGCTAAGCGAACTACCTGGCTATGAAAATTTAGAAGATGAAAGTGATACTGATGAAGAACTAGTAGCCCTAGAAGAAGATTTAGAAAAAGAAAAATCTAGTCAACCTTTAGAACAAGAGGGTGAAGAGAATAAAGAAGAGAATAAAGATAATAATAGACAACATAAGTCCAAGCAAAAACAAGCTTCCCAGCAGGAAAACAGACCAACTAGTGATAATAAGCAAAAGTATAATCATAATACGCAATGGAAAAAAGGGAAAAAGAAAAGAAAGAGCTCTGGGCAGCAAAATCAAAACCCTCAAAATAAAGAAGGTAAACGCAGTCACAAACCACAGAGAGAAGGTTAAAATGACAGCAGATAAAGGATGTTTTAAGGCCTTTATTGGAGAGGAAGAGATTGAACCTAGATACTATTGGAATGGTTTATATTGACTTAAGACTAGATAGGTGATAGAATTAAAATCAGTAAGAGGGGGCGTTAATTAACATAGTCAGCCCAAATAAATATGAATAAAGGAGATTTAAAAAATGGCATACGAAATTGATCAAAGTAAATGTATTCAATGTGGTGATTGTGCAGAATCATGTCCAGTAGAGGCAATCCAAGAAGAAGATGGAAAATATACTATCGATGCAGACGCTTGCCTAAGCTGCGGTGTATGTGCAGGAACTTGCCCACAAGAAGCAATATCTGAAGAGTAATTTAAAAACTTAAAAATAGAGAAGACCACCTTTTGCGAGGTGGTCTTTTTTATAGAAAAAATTACATTAAATGCGCTAAGAAAACAAATTAGAATAAGTCTTTTTTCACATCTTCTAAGAGTTTAGTTTCTTCGTCAGTTAAATTGTTGACAGCCTCTTTGTCCGATATAAGTTTACTAACTAAAGTGCTCTTTTCTGGAGTTATTTTGAGCTTCATTGATGCAATAAAAGCAAAGGTAATAAATACAATTATTGGAACCATAATGACTAACCTTAAGCCTAAAATTGCGCTTTCAGGTTGGGTAGGATTGTTTACAAAACCTGTTAATGGGTCAGTTTGTGGTTTTTGAAAACCACTTAGTTGTAATGCCCAGCCAGATATTCCTATTGCAATTGCTGATGTTGATTTACGAATGAAGGTCATAATACCACTATATGATCCCGTATTTCTTTCCCCAAATTTTAGTTCGCCAATATCCACTACATCAGGGAAAATATACCAAGGCATCAATTGACAACCACTCATGCCTACTCCTACTAGAAGACCTATAGGTAGTAGAACATAATCGTTCCAAGTGGAAGGGTATAAACATAAAACAACAATTCCTGTAATATATAGTGGAATCCCAGCACGGAATAGGAAAGACTTCGACTTCCCTTTTTTCATAAAATGAGCATGTACTGGAATCATCCCAACATAGGAAACCATAATTATTCCGAGTAGGAAAACTGAGCTATAACTAAGCTCCAATGCATAGTTTGCAAACCATACTAGATTTGAAGTTATTAAATCCATACAGGAAAACGCAAATAGATACATTAAAACTAGATAAACAAATGCTTTAAGTCTAAGAGGTTTAACAAAGTTTTTGAGATTGAATTTAACTTTTGCATCTGGGATTGCTAATCTTTCCTGACATACGATAGATGTAACTAGCATTGGGACGGCATAAAATAGTCCAAAAACAACAATCATTATAATAACAAACAAATTAATAGGGATTTCACCTTTTTGTAGTTTTTCTAGAAGTATTATGGGCACGCCTGCAGAAATCCCAGCTGACACAGAGGAGAAAATCTGACGAATATTGTTCATTTTGATTTTCTCATAATAATTGGAAGTCATTTCTGTGGCTAGCGAAAGATATGGAACATTAATCATGGTAGAGATTGTGTTGTAAATCAAGTACGACATTAGATAAACAATAAACTTTCCTATCATACTAGTCCATGCGTGAAGGGGAAGGAATAAAAGTATAAAGGATACGATAATTAAAAACGCACCAATAAACAAATATGGTTTTCGTCTACCCCATTTAGTACGTGTATTATCGGAAATAATACCCATTGCTGGGTCTGTTACGGCATCCCATATTTTACCAATCATTATGATGGTTGCAGCTAAGCCGGCTTCTAAGCCGTTTATTACTAAGAACACGAGATACACCGAACTTATAAGGCTTTGACCGCCAGCACTGTATAAATCCCCCATGCCATAAGCAATTTTTTCTTTTAAGGATAATTTAGCATCTGCAACCTGTATTTCTGGGGCTGGTAGCGGCTCTTCAACTTTTTGTGGTATTTCCATTTTATCTTGATCCATATTAACGCCTCGTATAATAATGTTGCGGGAATTTAACCAAACATAATGGTTAGCAACACTAGCTTATATATTCATTTTAGATTTCTCTTCCGTTCCACCTTTTTGGGAAAGTCATGGAAGGTTTTTAGATGTGTATAATGCAGTTTGGTTATTAACACCTCACTTAATCTAAGGGTTCATAGTTTTTAGTATCTGTGAACTCTATCATCTTTATATCTTTATTTTCAGACAGCACATAAGGAGGATAAGCAAAAGCAATTGCATCATTTATTGTGCTTTCTGCTGGTTTATTACCGTCGAAAGGAGCAAGCATAAGTGAGAACTGTTGTTGTCCACCACGGTAAGTTGTAGCAGTTGTTAGATAGCTTGCAGCAAATTTTGTAGCAAATGCCATAGCGAGTCCAGATTTAGTGAGATTATATTTCCATTGTTTTCCATGATATATACCAAATGGGTTAATGCTTATCTTATCAACATCCTTATTTTCATCTCGGTTAAATCTTACATTAGTGAAGGAAAAAGAGTTGTCTGCTGCCACACTTTGTGCAATTAACAAGCCTTTATCTTTTGCTGAAAAAGATACAAACCCACAAGTAATTGCATTATTGGAAGTTGCTAAATCTTTGTTTGGAGTGTATTTATAATAGTCGTAATCAAAGTATGAAAGGGAACCCATAAAGTTATGTTTGTAAACTCTAATTGGATCTGAACTATTTCCTTTAAATGCAGGGATAATTTCTAGAGGGACAACCTCTTCCCAACGAGAATCGTAACCGCGATAAAGAAGTGCTACTTTTTGTTTTGAAGTTCCATAATCTTTGGTTAAAGGATATTTTATGTCCATATCTACATAAACATATGGAAGGTTTGCAATAATAGAATAGGTTTTCGTATATTTTGCATCTAAGCCATCACCAACATTAACGCAGCCAGTTTCTACGATAGAAGCAAAGTTACCTTCTTTTGCAGAAGTGATACTAAATTGTTTGTTGGTTGCAATGCGTGTAGCTTTATCATATTCAATATATGTTTCGAAACTTCCATTATCTAAAAATGCTTTGCCGTTATAAAAAGCTTTAATTTGACCATCTTCAATCTTTAGTGAAATAGAGTCGTTTGCAATAGATTGTTCGGATACAGTAACAGTAGATTTTTTTGGAAGTTTTCCTTTTTCTAGTTCGATACTATTTTCTTTGCCACTATAGACTAAAACAGTTTCCTTTTTACCAAAAACCTCTCTTGTAAAACCATCAGATATGCCAGTTCCAGTTGCTTCGACATCGCCACTTAATCTTATTAAACCATTTCTAGTTTGGTTACCTTTGTAATACGTAGAAGGATAAATTGCATAAGTTTTACTCTTATCGTAGCTTGAAAGTTTTTTAGCTTTCTCAAGAATCTTATCACTCTTTGCTCTTTCGTTCCCAATCATGTTAAATGCTTGTAACAGTCTGGGCTTACACATGGCTGGAGTTGATAATCCAAAGTGTGTAGTGGACATTGTTAAAATTCTTGAAGGAATATTTTTAGATACCTCTTGTGAAATTTCTTCAGTAGGGCAAACAGCTTTTGCATATTCATTTACAAGTTTGTTTCTTTCAATTTCAGACCATAGTTTTTTATTTTCCAGTTTATCTGCCCAAGGACTGTAGCTGTCATGGCTTCCGTCAGCAGTGTCTTGCCCGAAGCAAACAGTTCCAACTGGCTCGTGTGTCTTTAAATATTCGTAAGGAGTAGTAAATTCAACATACGGGAGTTTTGCTAATTTTTGAGCAAATATATTTAGTCCTCCATTTACTAGTGGCTTTTTCAAACCTAATGCAAAAGATAAATGAGTATTTAAATAGCCCTGCCAAAAGTCATCATCTGCATCCATATCTAAAAGGACAAGTAAATCAGTAGGCTCTTCCATTTGAAGTTGTTCTTTGCGTAATTTCCGCACTAAGGCTGTAATTCCACCGTTTTCAAAATGATCTCCTGGGTTCATCGCTGGTAAAAGTATCATCTTTTCTTCCATTCCAGGAGCAGTATACCATAGTGGATTAAATCTTTCCTTTGTAGATAACATAGGTACGAAGCTTGAAAATCCATTAAATGCAATACAACTATAAAAAATTGAAATCGCTTCAATGCCGAGCTTGTTATAAACTTTGACAAGGGAAGGGGTATGCATGCATTCTTGCGGTCTTGTTATTTTTCCATATTTTCCAAAAATATCTTTAAGTCCACTACCGTCTGGGTTGGAAATAGCCCATCCCATAGCAACTTCTGCCTCCTCTTCCGTGTGAGCTGAGATGATGCCGTTATTATAATTCATAAGTTCAACTTCATCCATGCCGTCTTGCACACGTTTTTTGATTCTTTCGGTAATATCGGGGCATAATGTAGCCATGTTTTTTTGTAATGAATAGTAATTTTCTATGTCCCAAGTACCTCTTACAGGAATGCCTTTAGCATTTAGTTTGTCTAAAGTGTCCAGGCAATACCTCATAATACGAATGTCTTTTCCGAGTCCCATTTCATCTAGAGTATCTGCACGATAAGAATGATAAAGATTAGCATGGAATCGAAACGCAACATAAATTTTTACATCTTTTGTTTTAGTCATAAATCCCTCCCATATAATAATGTTGTTTGAATTTAACCAGTTTAAATGGTTAGTACATTAGTTGTATATATTTATTTATTATGTTTTATGCTTAGCCCTTATGTAGTTAGCTCCTTATTTGTCTATGATGAAAAAATCTGGATATTTTTCTAGTAGTATCGGCATACGCGTCAGACAAAGATGCGCATGGCTAGAAACTAGCGATTCAAAACTATCATAGTTTTGCTCTTCTAATGCTTTTATGATGTTTTTGTGGTGGATAAATAATAGGTCAACATTATTACTACTATCGGTGTTATCTAATTTACGATAGCGCATGTAGTGAGGGTCCGAAGATTCTAGTATGTTCCACCAATATTGTCTATTTGCTAGGTTAAATAATGTTTTATGGAAGGTATTGTCTAGATGCCAAAACTCCTCTAAATTTGTGGAAAGTATTGCTTTATTTTGCTTTTCAAGTATGTCTTTTAATGTATTAGCATGTCCTTTAAAGCTATATGAGATAGTATTTAAAACTGAAGTTTCAAATAGAATACGCATATCAATAGACTGTTTAACAATCTCCAAATTAATGCGAGCAACCTTGTTACCATAATGGGGAATGACAACCACATATTGTTCATTTTCCAGTCTTTTTAAAACCTCGCGTACAGGGGTTCTTGACACGTTATATTTTGTGGCGATTTCTGATTCATTTAAAAAATCGTCAGGCTTATACCTTAACTCTTTTATGTCATGTAATAAGTCGTTATAAATTGTGGCTTTTTTACTTTTCATCTACTAAACTCCTATCCTTCCTATAATTTTATTTTAAGGCACTTGTATACAAGTGTCAATATGCAAAAATATTACGTTTATGAAAAATAGGCGTACAAACTGGGGTAAAATGAATTTCAGCAAAGTCAAAGCGTGCAACTTGTATACAAGTGCCACTTTTGTGCATTGACAACAAAGTGCACTCAAAGTACAATGAAACTAACGAGATTTAGTGAGGTGGGTTTTATGAAAATAAGTCTTTCAACATTTGTTTATTATAGATATTCTCTAATTGAATGTTTAAAGCGCACCAAAGAATTAGGTTATGACGGTGTAGAAATTTGGGGTGGAAGACCTCACGCGTATTGGGAGGACATGACTGCAAAACGTATTGCAGAAGTAAGAAGTGTCTTGAACGACTTAAACCTGGAGATATCCAATTTTATTCCAGCGCAATTTAGATATCCTGTTAATATAGCTTGTGTTGACGAAGAAATTCGCAAAGGCAGTGTTGATTACATTAAACGTAATATTGATGTAGCAGAAAAACTAGAATCTCCTTATGTAAGCTTATGTCCAGGATATGGCTGGCTTTACGATGAACGGCACCTCGCTTATAATGCACTACGTAAAAGTATTGATGAGATAATAGCTCATAATAAAGGAAATAAGACTAAACTATTAATGGAGCCTGCCCATCCGATGGAAACAGATATGATAGTTACAGTAGATGATGCGCTGAAATTGATAGCAGAAGTTGGAAAGGAAAATTTAGGCATTTGTGTTGACACCGGGCACCTTTTTGTAAATGGTGAAGATATGGTAGATTGTGTGAACAAGACGCAGGGCTATACCGTTCACTATCATATTGATGATAATTTTGGCAAAAGCGATGATCACTTAGTACCAGGAGAAGGGAGCATCGATTTTAAACCTTTCATCGATGCTCTTAACAAACATAACTATAAAGGCTATCTTGCTGTAGAGCTGGGATTTGGTTACACACTCAACCCAGACAAAGCAGTCAAAAATAGCATAGAGTACATAAAGTCCATTAAATAATACTAGCAAACAGAGTATAGCGATGATTAGTATACGCTTAACCTAAATGTAATGCTAGATGTAGAAATTAATCGGCATTGAGTATATATAAGTGAAGAAGTAAAAAAGTAGAGTATACGAGTTTTAAACGGCATAAGTAGTAATGTTGCTAACCACATTGTATGGTGGTTAAATGTAAACAACATTATTGTATGAGGTAATTATGTACAGATTTTCTGGTCAGCTGCCCAAAATAGGCATAAGAGTAATTGTTGATGGTCGTAGAAATGGTGTGCGAGAAAAAATAGAAGGACCAACCTTCGAGCTAGCCAATAACGTTAAATCATTGATAGAAAATAACTTAAGACATCCATCTGGCGAAAAAGTAGAAGCCATTATTTCCTCTACTTCCATAGGCGGCGTTCTTGAGGCTGCAAAAGTCAGTCAGGAATTTAAAGAGCAAAATGTCGGTGCCATAATTAGCATCAGTAAAGCCTGGGCATATGCATCCGAAGTCATCGAAATGGATAAAGAATTACCACAAGCTATTTGGGGTTTCAATGGTAGTGAAAGACCAGGTGCGGTATTTTTAGCGGGTGCAATTGCAGCGAGCGAACAAAAAGGATTGCCAATTTTTAAGATTTACGGTAGGGATGTGCAAGATGCAACCGACAATAGTGTACCAGACGATGTAGCAAAACAGATTTTACATTTTGCAAAATGCGCAATAGCAGTAGCTACTATGAAGGGCAAAGCCTATCTTTCAATGGGCGGCACTTGTATGGGCATAGGCGGCTCTATTGTTATTCCTGAATTATTTCAAGACTATTTTGGTATGAGAAATGAGTATGTAGATATGACAGAGTTTGTGCGTCGTATAGAACAAGAAATATATGATAAGGAAGAATATGAAAGAGCTCTCAAGTGGACTAAAGAGCATTGTAAAGAATGTGCAGATCCAAATCCAAAAGAGATACAACAATCTCGCGAAAAAAAGGATAAAGTTTGGGAGTTTTGTGTAAAGGCAGCATTAATTGCTAAAGACTTAATGTGCGGTAACGACAAGCTAAAGGAGATTGATAGAATCGAGGAGTCTTGTGGGCATTATGCTATAGCTGGTGGCTTCCAAGGACAGAGACAAGGGACAGATCATTTTCCAAATACCGACTTTATGGAATCTATCCTAAATAGTTGTTTTGATTGGAATGGGGTACGCGAACCATACATTATAGCTACCGAAAACGATAGTTTAAATGCCATGAGTATGCTGATGGGGCATCTAGTTACTGGGCAAAGTCAGATGTTTGCAGATGTACGTACTTACTGGAGTCCTACGGCTATTAAGCGTGTATGCGGAAGAGACAATCTCCCCTCAAGCTTAGAAGATGGCTTTATCTATCTTACCAATTCAGGTGCTGCAGCATTAGAGGGTTGTGGACTTGCGGGAATTAAACCGTTTTACGAGATGACGGATGAAGATGTAGACAACTGTTTAAAAGCTACAACTTGGGGAGCTGGGAAATTGGCAACATTTAGAGGTGGTGGTTTTTCTGCGTCATTTGAAACAAAAGGTGGGTTGCCACTAACCGCAACGAGATTAAATTATATCAAAGGTTTAGGTCCAGCATTACAAATAGCAGAAGGATATACTATAGAACTAGAAGATGATATTAAAAGGACGCTTGTAGCAAGAACTGATCCTACTTGGCCAAAAACATTTTTCTCGCCTAGACTGACAGGAAAAGGTGCGTTTAAAGATACATACACTGTAATGAAGAAATGGGGAGCAAATCATGCCTCTCTATGTTTTGGACATATCGGCGATAAACTGATTACACTTGCCTCAATGTTACGTATCCCTGTGTATATGCACAATGTGGAAGAAGATAGAATCATTAGACCTGCAGCTTGGGATGCATTTGGCACAGAAAACTATGAAGCAGCAGATTTTAGCGCTTGTAAAAACTTTGGACCGTTGTATAGGTAATACGATATACGCTTAATGATGAATTTTTAAAAACAAGGGCTGTTAAGAAACCAAAGATTTTTAATAGCCTTTTTTGTTGCAATAAAGGTTGTGTTTTATTTTGTTGAACTCTAGATTGCCTAGTTTTAATAGGTTGGTCCTTTTTATAAACAAAACTCATTTTATCGAGGTAAGAAAAGAGATGTAAAAATAGTTGCATATTGACTTTATAGCCTTCAAAAGAATAAGATAAACATAGTAGCATATGGTGAAATTTAGGCTACTAGATACAGTATAGGCAAAGGAGGTACACGAGCAAAATGAAAAAAATTGATGAGCTGGCTAAAGCTATACGGTGTAATATTGTTAACACAATAGCATCGATTGGAGTTGGCCATATCGGAGGATGTTTATCCATCGCAGATGTATTAGCCGTGTTATACGGCAAACATATGAAAGTAGATCCTAAAAATCCATTAATGGAAGATAGAGATAGGTTAGTTTGCAGTAAAGGGCATGCTGGTCCTGCCATATATTCTGTACTAGCAGAAATGGGATTTTTTCCAAAAAGCGAATTACTTACCCTGAACCAAGGTGGCACAAATCTACCTAGCCATTGTGACATGAACAAGACAAAAGGGGTAGATATGACAGCAGGTTCTTTAGGCCAAGGATTGTCTTGCGCAGTGGGAATAGCACTAGGCTCTAAAATCAAAAAGGATAGCGTTACCACATATGCAATAATCGGCGACGGCGAAAGTCAGGAAGGTCAGATTTGGGAGGCTGCAATGTTTGCAGGGAATCAAGGTCTTGATAATCTAATCGTCTTTACCGACTACAACAAACTACAACTTGATGGGACAATAGAGGATATTAATGATATTGCTCCACTAGCCGATAAGTGGCGCGCTTTTAAGTGGGATGTATATGAAATTGATGGACACAACACAAAACAAATAGATGAGACAATAACCAAAGCTAAAAAAGTTAAAGGTAAGCCTCATATGATAATACTTAATACCGTCAAAGGTAAAGGTATTAGGTTTGTTGAAGCTGCAAAAGTAGGGTGCCATTCAATGTCTATTTCTGCGGAACAACAAGCACAAGCGTTACAGGAAATAGGAGGTGCAAAATGAACGAAAAAACCTTAATGAGAGATGTTTTAGTAGATTTTTTGCGGGAACAAATGGCTAAAGATGACAAGGTTGTTATGGTCGATGCTGACTTGGGTAAATGTTCAACAACACTATGCCTTCAATCTGAATTTCCTGGAAGAGCATATAACGTGGGGATTGCAGAAGCAAATATGGTTTCTATAGCTGCAGGTCTTGCGACTAGAGGTTTTATACCATTTGTGCATAGTTTTGCACCATTTATAACCAGAAGGGCATGCGATCAGGTAATGATATCGGTTTGTTATGCCAAACAAAATGTAAAACTTGTGGGAACTGACCCCGGAATTACTGCAGAGCTGAATGGTGGAACGCATATGCCCCTTGAAGATGTTGGTATAATGAGATCAATTCCAAATGTTGTGATATATGAGCCGTCTGATGTTTTTGAATTCAAACAAGCATTACCTCAAATACTAAGCCATGTAGGACCAGTATATATTAGAATGCATCGTAAAAACCCTCCTCTAGTGTTTAATAACGATACAAAGTTTGATTTATTTAAAGCATATTCATTGAGAGAAGGGACTGATGCCACAATAGTAGCAACTGGTATTATGATAGATACTGCATTACAAGCTGCGAGACAACTAGGCGAAGAGGGTATCTCTGTAGAAGTTATAGCTTGTCCTACTGTAAAGCCACTTGATGAAAAAACTATTATTTCATCTGCTAAAAAGACAGGTGCAGTAGTGACTGCTGAAAATCATAATGTCATGGGCGGGCTATTTAGTGCGGTAAGTGAAGCATTAAGTTCTAATTACCCAGTACCAATTAAAGCCATAGGTGTAAAAGAAAAGTTTGGTGAAGTAGGGAAGATGCCATACTTGAGAAAAGTATATAATATGGAAGTAGAGGATGTAATAAAGGCAGTCAAAGAAGCAATTGCTATGAAAAAATAGCGTCTACTTTAAGCACATTAAATATCAAAGTTAAAGCCACCTAAGCAGGTGGCTTTAGTCTTTGAAGATCAACTTTCGTTATGTAAAATTACTTTTCTTTTGTAGACTCTACAAGTGCTGCGGCAAAGCCCGCCATATTTTGTAATTCTGATGGAATAATAATTTTTACAGATTGCCCATTCGCAACTTTTACCATAGCGTCAAAGCTAGCAATTGTTAAATATTCTTTACTTGGTTTTGCTTTGTTAATAAGCTCAACTTCTTTGGATTTACCTTCAGCCTCAGCTATCTGAGCATCTCTTTCTGCTTCAGCCTTTAGTATTCTAGTTTGTTTTTCTGCTTCAGCGCGTAAGATTTGGGCTTGCCTTTCACCTTCTGCAACTAGTATGCTAGAAGTTTTCTCGCCTTCTGCTCTTAAGATTTGCTCTCTTCTTTCACGTTCGGCTCTCATTTGCTTCTCCATGGCTTCTTGTATGCTTTTTGGAGGTAAAATGTTTTTAAGCTCAACACGATTAACTTTAATTCCCCAAGCATCTGTTGCAATATCTAGTATTTCGCGCATTTTTACATTGATGGTATCTCTGGAAGTTAAAGTTTCATCAAGTTCCATTTCACCAACAATATTACGTACTGTTGTTGCTGTTAGGTTTTCAATTGCACTCAAAGGTTTTTCTACGCCATACACAAAAAGTTTAGGATCAGTTACTTGAAAATATACGACAGTGTCAATTTGCATTGTAACATTATCTTTCGTTATAACGGATTGAGGGGGGAAGTCCGCAACTATCTCTTTTAAAGAAATAGGTTTAGATGCTTTATCTATAAATGGGATTAGAATGTGTACACCTGTATCTAATGTTTTATGATATTTACCTAGACGTTCTACAATAATTGCTGTAGATTGTCTTACTACACGAACACCTGCTGCAACGGCTATAATAGCTAGAGCAAATAGTACGGCGAATATAATACCGGCAATTGCTCCTCCTGAAATTGCTAAAATCATAATTATTTCCTCCTGTAATTAGTATTCATTATTTTAAACCAGCATCTTCTGCTGACTTAATTTTTTTAATAATTAAAGTATTTCCTTCTATTCTCAATACCTCAATTTGATCCCCGGGAACTAAAATATCCCTATTTTCGGTTCTTACATTCCAGGTAAGTCCATTTAGTACGACAGTAGCTAAAGTATCATAGTCTCCTGCAGTGATTATATGGGTTTTTTGACCTATTATTAAATCTAAATTGGTGTTTCCTTCCGATGATTTATGCAAAAACTTTTTTGTTATTTTGCGCAGACTAACTAGTAGTACAAAGGATATCACTAAAAAGACTGGAACAGATGCATACCAAGGTACTTTATGGGATATGCTCATAAGCATAGCTATCAGTCCACCAGCAGCAAACCAGATGGATACTAAATCTTGGGTGGAAAGTTCTATTATAACAGCTGCTACAGTAACTCCTAACCAAATCCAAAACATAATAGGCATAATCGCTTCTCCTAAACCAATTATTTTCTACTTAAATAATACCATACTCTCAAATATTCTAGCAATGAAAGTGCTTATATACATATGGTAAAAATTACATAAATATTATGGAGAAACTAAGTTGATTCGAGCTAGAAAGATACTCAACTAATCAACGGTTTCATCTTCAGCGAAAGTTCATATTTGCATTTAGTAAAATCACATAGATATTGTGGAGGGGCTAAGTTAATGTGAACAACAAAAAATGTTACTAGTCGATGATACCGCCGCCAAGACAAATTCTATCATCATAGATAACGGCATATTGCCCAGGAGTTACGGCACGCACGGGGGAGTCAAATAAAAGTTTTAACTTTCCATCATCAGTGTATGTAACTGTGGATGGAATTAAAGGTTGTCTATGCCTTGTTCTAGCAAGGACGCGTTTCCCTTCTTCGACAGGTTCTGTTATAAAGTTGAAATCTGAGGCAGTCAAAGATTTTGAAAATAGCTCTTCGCACTCACCTTGGTTAACATATAATATGTTATTTTTCACGTCTTTTTTTACTACAAAATATGGTTCGCCAGTGCCTGCTCCGCCAATACCAAGGCCTTTTCTTTGCCCAATGGTATAATAAAAAACGCCATTATGGGTACCAAGTTCCTTACCTTCAAGTGACAAAATCTTACCTTTTTTCATCGGTATGTATTCGGATAAAAACTTGCGGAAGTCTCTTTCGCCAATAAAGCAAATGCCAGTTGAATCTTTTTTAGTAGCAGTTGGGAGGTTGTTACTTTTGGCTATTTTTCTAACTTCTTCTTTTGTCAAATCAGCTAGTGGGAATACTACATTTTTAATTTGTTCTTCTGTTAATTGGTTTAAAAAGTATGTCTGATCTTTGCCTTCATCTTTTGCTCTAGTTAGATAAGTTTTGCCATCTTTTTCTAAAATTCCTGCATAGTGTCCAGTGGACATGAGGTTAAAGCCTAAAGTTTTGGCGTAATGTTTAAAGTGTCCAAACTTTATTTCCTTATTACATAACACATCGGGATTGGGCGTTCTTCCTTTTTCGTATTCTGATACAAATAGCGCAAAAACCTCTTCCATATATTGTTTTGAAAAGTCAATTGAGTAGTAGGGGATATCGAGTGCATCGGCAACTCTTCTTGCATCGTCATAGTCTTGTTCACTTGTGCAATGACCTAAATCATCTTTTTCATGCCAGTTGCGCATAAACAGGCCAACCACATCATAGCCTTGCTCTTTTAAAAGTAAAGCTGCGACTGAACTATCTACACCGCCACTAAGACCAATAACAATTTTTTTATCTAACATTTTACAACCTGGTTTTGCACAATATGTGCTTTATTGCGCGTACATATTTCATTACCGTTAGTTTTTTCAAACAATTCGTTTTGTACAACATTCATTTATGATTTGTATGTATTTTTTTAAGTATACCTTTAAATCCACGTTTTCGGCAATTTTTTTCTCTTATGCTGTTCGATTAGTGTTAGTTTCAAACAAGATATTTATGTAAAGCGAGATAGATTTTACATATTCTTTACAGAGGTAGTTTGGTCATAGTTCGCTTGATAATGATATAATAAAACCAATAATATTTTAGCTTAGTTAATTAAAAGCATATCAGGAGAATAAGTATGAAACCTGTTTTTATCGTCATAATCGTTATTGTAGTTTTAGCTGCAATCGTTGGAGGCATTTTTCTAACAATTGCACTTGTTAATAAAAGCAAAAGTGCAGCAATTGTTACTAACACACATGATGTGGATGAGCCTTTCAACAAATTAAATATTGACTTAGCAACTGCCGCACTTGAGATTACTGTTTCCGCGGATGATAAAGTTAAAGTTATTTGTGATGAAAAAGAAAAGGTATATCATAGCGTAAGTGTTGATGATAATACATTAAAGATTAAGGTGGAAGACAAGCGTGAGTGGCACGAAAAACTTCTGTTCAGCCTTAAACGCATGAAGGTTACCGTATATTTACCAGAAGGAGCATATGGTGATTTGCTTATAGATTCAGCTGTTGGAAATGTAAAGGTAGCTGACAAACTGACCTTCAATAGCATAATGGTTGATATTGCAACGGGCGAGGTAGAAATCAATTCAAATGTTAATCAATCAATCGAAGTTGATGGTGCAACCGGGAGCGTGAAAATCAATAATGTGACGGCAAGAGGAATTGATATCAGTTCGAGCACTGGCTCTGTAATCTTCAATAAAGTAAACGTTACAAACAATATTGAAATTGATTGTTCTACTGGGAAAATCACATTGACTGATGTAACATGTCAAAACCTTACAACCGATGTATCAACGGGAGAAACTAAGTTTATTCGTACGATTGTAGCAGAAAAAATAAAAGCAGAATCTTCTACTGGGAGCATTATATTTGATAAATCTGATGCTGCATCATTAGATATTCAAGCAACGACAGGTAGTATAAAGGGCACATTGCTAACCAGCAAGATATTCCAAGCTACAAGTGAAATGGGAAGCATTAATGTTCCAAACACAACAACTGGTGGTATTTGTAAGCTTAAAACAACAGTTGGAAGTATAGACATTCAAATTAGTGAGTAGCGAAATTTGAGAATTAGCCACATTTCTAGTGTGACGTACGCGCGCATATGAAGTCATGTGCGCGTACTTTTATACATATTAATCCTATATTAATCCTAATGATTTCATAAATGTAATGCCTATCTTACCCAATACTCACAAATAATATTTACGAGCATTCGCAAATGTAATGTTTATCCGATCCTGGTATGGCACCGTAAAATATACGCTAAAGCGCGTAAATGGGCATGGACTGAGGGACCTTTTTAATCAAAATTAGATGTTGTATAATACTTGTAATACGTGTAAGCCATGTGCGGCGGCTTAAATTCGTATGTGGCGCAAATGAAAACAAAAATACGTTTGGACCAATTAACATAGATTATTTAATTAAGTAAGAAGAGAAATAACAATAGAATTTAAGCAATAAAAAACATAACAAACATTAAGTTTTTGGAGGGATTGATGGAATTAAATAAGTATATTGGAGAAAAGGTTGTTAATAAGAAAAAACAGGTTGGAATACTTGTGGAGATCGGAGACTACATTATTATTCAATTTGATGATAAAGAAAGAGAATACGAATTAAAGGCATTTGAAAATGGATTCCTTAAATTTGTAGATTTAAACATACAAAAAGAAATAGAGTCTCAAATAAAATTGCGAGAGGAAGAGGAATCTACAACCAGCGGCGCAACAACGACGAAATCGCCAAAAGAAGATGAAACGAAAGAAGGAGATGGCAAGGAAAAAGAAACAGAAGCAAAAGAGGTCGAAGATAAGGTGGTAAAAGAAGAATCCAGAGAAAAGAGTAAGTTTTGTAAGTTTAAGATTGGCTGTATCTATAAAAACAATGAAATAGTAAAGGAATTTAAATGTGCTAACATGGGCGGGATGAGGTTTTCAAAAACTACAAACTCGTTGGTATTGATATGTGATCATACGAAAGAACTGTATGACGATGAGTGGATTAATGGACTGTTGCATTACACGGGCATGGGGAAAACGGGGGACCAAGATCTTTATTATAGGCAGAATAAGACTTTACTTGAGTCGCGTTTGTCGGGTATAGAGGTACATTTATTTGAAGTTAAAAACCCAGGAGATTATGAATACCGTGGACAGGTTTATCTAGCCGATAAGGTGTATCAAGAAGAACAGAGAGATGATAATGGCTTTATAAGAAAAGTTTGGATGTTTCCACTTGCACTAAAGTGATAGATGTAAAATAAATAGAATTTAAGGAAATTCTGTTAAAATCTGAATATATTGAGTTTTAAAACGGCGTTTTATATTGTTATACTTAATAACAATTCAAGTAAGAGGTAAAAATGAATAAAACGGTTAAAGTCTGCGCTGCGGCAATTATGGATGGGGATAGAGTTCTTATTGCTAGAAGAGCACCAGCTGAGAAAATGGCTGGTGGCTGGGAGTTCCCCGGTGGAAAAATTAAAGCAGGTGAGACTCCTAAAGAATGCGTTAGCCGTGAAATTACAGAAGAGTTAGCTGTTGAGATAGAGGTTTTAAACTTTTGTATAAACGTTAAACAGAGTTATGGAGACTTCAATCTGGATATGGATGTATATTATTGTCGAATAAAAAAAGGCTTTATAGATATGATGGTGCATGATCAATATGCCTGGGTGCCGGTAGAAAAGCTTTTATCATATAATTTATTGCCTGCTGATATTATGGTAGCAGAAAAGATAATTGAAGATAATCTATAGTTTTAAAATAAAGTACAAGGCTTAAGCAAAAAATAGAACAATAGGGATATAAATGTTTTATTAGTTGCTATTTTAACACCATTTACTTTTTCGCCTGAGTTATGGTTTTCAAAAAGTTTGTGAATTTAACTATCGTGAGCAAATAAAGATTTCACTTTTTCTTCGAAATATACGTTAAAAATATGAAAAATAGGCGCTACCTTGTCCGTTTTAATGTGTTTTTTCACAATAAAATAAAAAAATAACAATTTTGGTAAAAAAAGTGTAATTTGCTGTTGACAAACGCATTTCTATAAGTTATTATAAAAGTCCGCGTGTAAGTGTGGAGACCGGTTTAGGCAACTCTGAATTACATGCTAGCTTTTCGAAAAAGAGATAACCGAAGTTAATACTATCGAAAAGGACTGCACCAATTAATTAATGATAAGATGTTGCAAATAGCTTGTGGTGTAAGACTAAGATGATGTCTAGGACTGAGTACTTGAAGCTATTGCAGTTCGGATTAAGGGATGCCAGAAAAAATATGGTGTACCCGAAAGGAGTCGAACCTTCGGCCTTGAGAGTCGGAGTCTCACGCTCTATCCATCTGAGCTACGGGTACAAATAAGGCTAATCTATTATAATTCAACGCCAAACAAAGTGCAACATTGACAGCGGTAATAACTCTTATATTTTTGTTTGAAATTCGATAATTTTTCGTTTGACAAATAAAAAGGCAAGAGATATTATATACAAGTTGCCGCCGAATTAGCGGCACTAAGTACCTTGAAAATTGAACAGAAATAGGTTTTTTGAAGCGAATTAAAATCAAAAGTGCAACGCACAATTTTTTTGAGAATTAAGGCTTCAAGATTTACACCAGTTACGTAAAGTAAATTAACGGATAGTAAGTAATTGAAGATTTAGTCATGATTAAACTCAAGAGTTTGATCCTGGCTCAGGACGAAAGCTGGCGGCATGCCTAACACATGCAAGTCGAACGGAAAGTAGCAATATTTTCAGTGGCGAACGGGTGAGTAACACTTGAGCAACCTGCCTTGTACATCGGAATAACTCCTAGAAATGGGTGCTAATGCCGAATAAGACCACGAAGAGGCATCTCTTTGAGGTCAAAGCTCCGGCGGTACAAGATGGGCTCGAGTCCAATTAGCTAGATGGTGAGATAACAGCCCACCATGGCAACGATTGGTAGCCGGCCTGAGAGGGTGATCGGCCACACTGGAACTGAGACACGGTCCAGACTCCTACGGGAGGCAGCAGTGGGGAATATTGGGCAATGGGCGAAAGCCTTACCCAGCAATGCCGCGTGTATGAAGAAGGTCTTCGGATTGTAAAGTACTATATTGGGGAAGAAAAAAATGACGGTACCCAAGAGAAAAAGCCCCGGCTAACTATGTGCCAGCAGCCGCGGTAATACATAGGGGGCTAGCTTTGTCCGGAATTACTGGGCGTAAAGGGTGCGTAGGTGGCAATGTATGTTGGAAGTGTAATCCCTCGGGCTTAACTCAGGGGCTGCTTCCAAAACTGCATTACTTGAGTGTCGGAGAGGAAAACGGAATTCCTAGTGTAGCGGTGAAATGCTCAGATATTAGGAGGAACACCAGAGGCGAAGGCGGTTTTCTGGACGACAACTGACGCTGAGGCACGAAAGCGTGGGGAGCGATTGGGATTAGATACCCCAGTAGTCCACGCCGTAAATGATGGGTACTTGACGTTGGGAGTATCAACTCTTCCAGTGTCGTAGCAAACGCGATAAGTACCCCGCCTGGGGAGTACGGCCGCAAGGTTGAAACTCAAAGGAATTGACGGGGACCCGCACAAGCAGCGGAGCATGTGGTTTAATTCGAAGCAACGCGAAAAACCTTACCAAGACTTGACATCGCATGATCGCCATAGAAATATGGTTTCTCTTCGGAGCATGCAGACAGATGGTGCATGGTTGTCGTCAGCTCGTGTCGTGAGATGTTGGGTTAAGTCCCAAAACGAGCGCAACCCTTGTTGTTAGTTGCCAATATTAAGTTAGGAACTCTAGCGAGACTGCCGCGGTAACGTGGAGGAAGGAAGGGACGACGTCAAATCATCATGCCTCTTATGTCTTGGGCTACACACGTGCTACAATGGCCATAACAAAGAGCAGCAATATAGCGATATTGAGCAAATCTCAGAAAAATGGTCTCAGTTCGGATTGTAGGCTGCAACTCGCCTACATGAAGTCGGAGTTGCTAGTAATCCCGAATCAGAACGTCGGGGTGAATGCGTTCCCGGGTCTTGTACACACCGCCCGTCACGCCATGGGAGTTGGTAGTACCCAAAGTCGGTGAGCTAACCGTAAGGAGGCAGCCGCCTAAGGTAAGATCAATGACTGGGGTGAAGTCGTAACAAGGTAGCAGTACCGGAAGGTGCGGCTAGATCACCTCCTTTTAAGGAGTAGGATTTACCTACTTTAGTTGAGGTCAGTTATTTATAACTGATTACACTAACGAGTAATGTCGAGTGTATAAAGCACAAAGTGTGCAAACACTAACAGAATATGCTGAGTGTATAAATTTTCTTGGTTTTAATTCCAACAAAAATCTTTTCTGTTCAAAAAACAAGGGTACTACCTAGCACCTTGACAACTGCATAATATTAAGAGAGACATAAAAATTAGAGTAAAGACAAATATCATTAATTAAGAATGTACGCGAGAAATAAAATAGAGTAATGCGACAAATTCACGAATAAGATATTTTGCTAGAGTAAACAACAAAGTTTATATTAGATTTTTGATTAAGCTACAAAGAGCATACGGTGGATGCCTAGGCACTAGGCGCCGAAGAAGGACGTGATAAGCTGCGATAAGCTACGGGTAGGTGCAAATAACCTGCGATCCGTAGATCTCCGAATGAGGAAACTCAGCATAAGTAATTTTATGCTACTCATACCTGAATAAAATAGGGTATAGAGAGGGAACCCAGGGAATTGAAACATCTTAGTACCTGGAGGAAAAGAAAGAAAAATCGATTCCCCTAGTAGTGGTGAGCGAAAAGGGAAGAGCCCAAACCTTGCATAGTGATATGTAAAGGGGTAGAGGACACTTGTAGACAAGATGCATTATAGTAGAACACAACTGGAAAGTTGGGCCAAAGAGAGTAATAGCCTCGTAAACGAAATGATGCTGAAGTTGAGTGTATCCAGAGTACCGCAGGACACGAGGAATCCGGTGGGAATACGGGAGGACCATCTCCTAAGGCTAAATACGACCTAGTGACCGATAGAGAAATAGTACCGCGAGGGAAAGGTGAAAAGAACCCCGGGAGGGGAGTGAAATAGAACCTGAAACCATATGCTTACAAACAGACACAGCACTACTGAATAGTGTGGTGTCGTACTTTTTGTAGAACGGGCCAGCGAGTTACGTTGTGTAGCAAGGTTAAGTCATTAAGTGACGGAGCCGAAGCGAAAGCGAGTCTGAATAGGGCGCCATAGTTGCATGACGTAGACCCGAAACCGAGTGACCTAACCATGTCCAGGTTGAAACAGCGGTAAGACGCTGCGGAGGACCGAACCCACGTCCGTTGAAAAGTACGGGGATGAGGTGTGGTTAGCGGGGAAATTCCAAACGAACTCGGAGATAGCTGGTTCTCCTCGAAATAGCTTTAGGGCTAGCCTCTTGATAGAATACCGCAGGTAGAGCACTGAATGACCTAGGGGGGTTCGCGCCTTACCAAAGTTTATCAAACTCCGAATGGCGGATATTTGATTCAAGGGAGTCAGACAGTGGGAGACAAGTTTCATTGTCAAAAGGGAAACAGCCCAGATCTACAACTAAGGTCCCCAAGTTACAGTTAAGTGGCAAAGGAGGTTTTACCGCTAAAACAGCCAGGATGTTGGCTTAGAAGCAGCCATTCATTTAAAGAGTGCGTAATAGCTCACTGGTCGAGTAGTGGAGCGCCGAAGATGTCCGGGGCTAAAACTGTACACCGAAGTTTAGGGATACAAAATTTGTATCGGTAGAGGAGCAATGTATACGGGCTGAAGCATCAGCGGAAGCGGGTGTGGACTGTATACAAGAGAGAATGCTGGCATGAGTAGCGAGAACGGAGTGAGAAACTTCGTCGTCAATAGTCTGAGGGTTCCTGGTGAAGGTTCGTCCAACCAGGGTTAGTCGGGGGCTAAGGAGAGGCCGAAAGGCGTATTCGATGCACAACAGGTATATATTCCTGTACCACCTGACCACGTTTAAATGATGCAATGACACAGAAGGATAGTCTAGGCGCAGTGATGGATAGCTGCGCGCAAATCATAAGGCTGGATGATAGTGAAGTACGTCATCTGTAAAGGCTGAGTGATGATGCGGAGTGAAAAATAGTAATGAAGTAGATGAATTCACGCTGGCGAGAAAAGTTGCTAAATATGTGGAATGGTGCCCGTACCGCAAACCGACACAGGTAGACGGCAAGAAAATTGCAAGACGAGCGGGATAATTGTTGTTAAGGAACTCTGCAAAATTGCCCCGTAACTTTGGGAGAAGGGGTGCCGACCTCACGGTCGGCCGCAGTGAAAAGGCCCGAGCGACTGTTTATCAAAAACACAGGTTTCTGCTAAAACGTAAGTTGAAGTATAGGAGCTGACGCCTGCCCAGTGCTGGAAGGTTAACGGGAAGTGTTAGAGCAATCGAAGCACCGAACTTAAGCCCCAGTGAACGGCGGCCGTAACTATAACGGTCCTAAGGTAGCGAAATTCCTTGTCAGGTAAGTTCTGACCTGCACGAATGGCGTAACGACTTGGGCGCTGTCTCAACAGCAAACCCGGCGAAATTGTAGTATACGTGAAGATGCGTATTACCCGCGACAGGACGGTAAGACCCCGTAGAGCTTTACTGTAGCTTGATATTGGAATCCGGCAACTTATGTACAGGATAGGTGGGAGACTTGGAAGTGTAGGCGTCAGCTGGCATGGAGTCACCGTTGGGATACCACCCTTGAGTTGTTGGGTTTCTAACGCTTTGCCATGAATCTGGGAAGCGGACAGTGTCTGGTGGGCAGTTTGACTGGGGCGGTCGCCTCCTAAAGAGTAACGGAGGCGTCCAAAGGTTCCCTCAGGATGGTTGGAAACCATTCATAGAGCGTAAAAGTATAAGGGAGCTTGACTGCGAGACTGACAAGTCGAGCAGGTACGAAAGTAGGGTTTAGTGATCCGGCGGTAGAGTATGGAATTGCCGTCGCTTAACGAATAAAAGTTACCTCGGGGATAACAGGCTTATCTCCCCCAAGAGTTCACATCGACGGGGAGGTTTGGCACCTCGATGTCGGCTCGTCACATCCTGGGGCTGAAGTTGGTCCCAAGGGTTCGGCTGTTCGCCGATTAAAGTGGCACGCGAGCTGGGTTCAGAACGTCGTGAGACAGTTCGGTCCCTATCCGTCGTGGGCGTAGGATATTTGAGAGGAGCTGTCCTTAGTACGAAAGGACCGGGATGGACACACCTATCGTGCATCAGTTGTCGCGCCAGCGGCATAGCTGGGTAGCGAAGTGTGGAAGTGATAAGCGCTGAAAGCATCTAAGTGCGAAACATACCTCAAGATTAGATATCCCATATCGTTAAGGTAGTAAGACCCCTTGTAGACCACAAGGTTGATAGGTCGGAGGTGTAAGTACAGTAATGTATTGAGCTGACCGATACTAATAGGTCGAGGGCTTATTCAAAACAACAAAACATTGTTTTGGTTGAGCAGTCTAATACGAAACGAAGTAGTTTATTCCTAATTATGTCTTATATTGTGCAGTTGTGAATGTGCTAGGTCACAAAGTGGACAACTACATTCAACAATTTCCGGTGATTATTGCGAAAGGGACCCACCTGTTCTCATCCCGAACACAGAAGTTAAGCCTTTTAGCGCCGACGGTACTTGGTTGGTGACGACCTGGGAGAATAGGACATCGCCGGATTTTTATTCCTACTTAGCTCAGTCGGTAGAGCCCGCGGCTGTTAACCGCGTTGTCGTTGGTTCGAGTCCAACAGTAGGAGCCATAAAAGACATCGTGTTCACCGACGACGCGTCGCTCTATTACGATGTGTATTACACCGTAAACTTCCGCGTGGCGGGCGCCGCCCTTAAGGGCGAGGCCCAGAAGCTCAAAAAGCTTGTGGACGCCTTAGATACCGAGGGCTTCAGACAGATGGACGAAGCCTGCCGGAAAGGAAGCGTAGACATCGGCGAGTTCACCGGCCTCAAGCCCGAGCTCTTCGAACGCCACTTCCGCCCCAAGGCAAACTTCATCGTAACCACCGAAAACAAGCGCACTTTGGCCCTCAACACCGAGATAGACGAAAACCTGCTTGCCGAAGGCATCGTCCGCGAGCTTATAAGGCAAATCCAGGTTCTCCGTAAAGAAGCGGGATTTGCCGTCGAGCAGCGCATAATCGCCGAGATAACCTCCGACGACGAAACCGCCGCCGACGCCATCACCGAGTTCGCCGACAGGATAAAGCAGGATATCTTAGCAAATACCCTCGGGCAAATCGAAAACCCCGTAATCGAAAAAACCTTTAGGGTCCAGGATTACGACATCAATGTAAAACTCGCGCTCAACTAACCCTTATACAAATACCTCCTTAAATAACGAAAAGCCCGTAAAAGTTTGCGGGCTTTTTGCTATATATCGATATCCTTAAGCGAGTCATACGCCACAAACCTCCACAGCCTCTCCCTGTCCTCCTTCCGGGCGTAATCAATACCGATCCTCGGGGTAGTTATATATTCGGGTTTAAGGTTTGTTTCCTCAAGCCATATCCTTTCGGATATCAGAAGGTCCTCTTTATTGAAGTCTTTGCCTATCCCCAGCTTTCTCGCCACCCTTCCGGGCCCGTTTATATCCTTTACGCCCCTTATCAATACCCCCATAGGCTCGCCCTCGTTGCCCGCGATTATATTCATAAGGTTATAAATGCCGTAGATAAGATATACATAAAGCTTTCCGCCCCTCTCCCATAGCGTGCTCGCTCTGGGGGTTTTGCCTTTGCAGGCGTGGCAGGCGGTATCCTCAACGCCCATATAGCATTCGGTTTCGGCAATCAGATACCTGTGGATTTCACCGTCAATATTTCTTACAATCGCCTTGCCCAAAAGCTCCACCGCCAGTTTGTCGGCGGGCTGCAAATAGAAATTTACATCGTCAATTCTTGCCATAGTCCACCTTTCCGGTAATTATAGCATGTTTATTGTAAGCCCTCAACCTTAATTATTTGTTAACAAGGCTGCTTTAACACAAAGCGCGCCTTAAAGGCGCGCTCGAATCATAACAATATGTATGAATTACAGCGACGGTTGCCTTATATCGTTAGCTATTACCGCTTTGCCTATCTTTACATACAAGTCCCTAAGCTCCTTGTCGAAATACTCGCTTTCCTCGTCAAAGAACTGGGCAAGATAGTAATCATATTTTTCCAAGGTATCCTCGTCGCCGTAAACAAAGGTCAGAAACCCTACAACCAGCGGCTCGGCGACGGCAACCTCGCATGCGCCCTTTATCCATCTCTTCATATCCTCGCCGGGAGGAAGAGAGGTATCCTCAAACACCCAGTTTATGCTTTTGCTGCGGTCGGCAACATAGAAGCCCTTGGGGCTAAGCGGACGCCTTTTCGCGGCGGGCATTCCCGTTCCTGCGTATTTTGGGTGCAGCCCGTTCGGAAATGCCGATTTATCATGCCGTTTCAATCGGTTGCGTTCAGAACGGCGGTTGCGTTCAGAATAAGATAGGCGTGAGCTTGTCTGCCATTTAACTGTTTTAGTGGTGGTTTTAATGGAACGGATTTGTTTGCCTGGTTCGGTTGAGTATGTGTGCGTAGGTCAACATCTGAGCGCGTAAGCGCGCGAATAAAGTGTTGCCCCGCTGAGGCTCCAGAAGGGAAACGGCAGATGGCATAACGGAACGGCGAAGCCGTTCCGTCAGCTTGATGCCGCCGCTTGTTATTACTTAAGCGCACACACTACAGCCATTTTGCATTATTTGTTTAAAAAACGGCTGATTTACGGCTCAAAATTGCCAAAATTAAGTACTTTTTATATATAATGTATGATCAAAAATTATGGCTCGGATATGCACTGAACGCGTATCCGGGCCGTTTTTATATACTTTTGCAAAGTTTTGTGTGTAGTAATGACAGGTTCTGACTGTTAAAAATTTCCAGCAAAAGCGTACTTTATTTGACTAAAATTTTCTAACCGTTTTCTATTGCAAAATGCGAAAATATATGCTAAAATAGTCAATGTAATATAAGTTTTCAAATTTGATTTGCCAGCCAGTAAAAGTACACATTTACTATAAGAAACAGACGGGGAGGTGTGGCGGATGGCGAAGTACGCATACGCGAGAGCTCTGCAAAAAGGGCAGAGTTTAAACAAACAAATACAGTCTTTTTCGCAATTCGGCGTACCTAAAGAGAACATTTTCACGGATGAAGGCGTGACCTCGCGCGGAGCGTACGGCGAACTTCTTCAAACTTTAAAAAGAGGGGACATACTTGTAATAAAGACGTTGTCCGCGCTCGGGGAAGGGTATGGCGCGATAGCCACCGAGTGGAGCAGGATAACGGGCGCTAACGGCGCCGACATCTGCGTGCTGGATATGCCGGCGTTGGATACGCGAACGGCAAGCGACAGGGAGGTTATTTCTTCGGCGGTTATTCAGCTTTTGAACTTCTGCGACGAAAAGGCACGTAAACAGAGTACGTTGCAGGCAAAAGGGATACAGGCGGCCAAACAGAGGGGAGTAAAATTCGGCCGCCCGCCAAAGAAGTACAGCGACGAATTCATATCCGCGGCCCGTCGGTTCAAGTCGGGCGAGATAACCATGAAAGAGGCGCTCGTCCTCACCGGTATGAAGCAGTCCAGCTTTTACTACCACATCCACAAAATGGAAGATGGTAACTACTTTAAATTATGAAATTTTATACGGTAATATTTAACGGTAAATTTCGTCTTAAAAATTATTTGATGACGCAATGTCGGCAAAACTGAAAGGAAGAGAGAATTATGAGCTATACGATGAAATTGCTTATATGCTACCACAAGAAAGATGTGTTGTTGAAAGATGACGTCCTTACGCCCATACATGTGGGCAGGGCGTCTGCCCGCAGAAGGATGGGGGAAAACGATCCGCAGTACAAGTGGCTGGAAGAGAATATGATCGGCGACGATACGGGCGAAAATATATCGGATAAAAATTCGTCGTATAACGAACTCACCGCCGTATATTGGGCGTGGAAGAATTATGAAAAGCTCGGCAATCCCGATTACATAGGTCTTATGCACTACAGGCGGCACTTTATTTTCAGGGAGAGTACCGATGTGGTTGAGGATGTGCGGGGCATAGACGAAAATTACTTCAAACGGATAAATTATAACCCTGAGACCATAGCTCACCTTATGGATGACTGCGACTATGTTGCACACATCGGGCATGTTGACGAGGTTTACAAGCATTACAGGGAAAATCATCACATAGAAGATTTAGACCTGGCGATATCGATACTCAAAGAGAAGTATCCCGGGTATGCCGCCACGGCGGACGCGTACCTCAGAATGTCGTATGTCAATCTGTGCAATATGTTTATTATGCCGCGGGATATGTTTTTCGCGTACTGCGGCTGGCTGTTCGATATATTGGAAGAATTTGAGCGCCGCGTAGATCTTTCGGAGAAGAGACATTTTATCTCTGAGAGACTGACGGGGATATTTATCGAGCATCAGAAGAGAAAGGGACGCCGGCAGAAGGCGCTTTCGGTGACTTTTATACAGGCCGCTACCCGGGTGCCGGTGGTGATGCCGTATAACCCCGACGTTTTCCGTACGGCGGTTACGATGGCGTCCATTTTGAAGCATGCCGAAGCTACAACATTTGTGGATTTTTATATTCTGCATTACGGAAACGCGGGAGGAGATGAATTTTCAGAGTTTATAAAAGCACATCCGGGTAATACCGTACAGTTCGTCAACGTATTGGAAAAATTAAATGAGTGGCATATATTACGCCGTCAATTTGTTTTTCCCGAGCATTATCCGCTGATAGCGGCTGAGGTATTGCCAAAATTAAATAAATTTTTGTATCTGGATGAGCGTGCTTTTTTCTTTGGTGACATAACGCGGTTTTATCTGGCATGCAATAACGATGAGTTTGCCGTGCTCGGTATTCCTCAGGAAAATAAAAGCGGTGAGCGCGCACTTCGCGGAAATATCTTTTCGATAAACGGAGCGCGTTTGCGAGCCCATGGTTTTATGCGCAAAGTTGCGGAAAAATGCGGAAACCTTACATCGGCGGCGGTGTTTACGACGTACGCGCACGATCAGGTCGGATACTTCCCCTGGTGGATATATAATGTGACCGATATAAAAAAAGACGGAAAGATATATTACGACAGGCATCGCGGTGACCAACGGTGGGCCGTATGGGAGCATGCAATGCTCTATTATGATGAGGGGTTGGAGCCGTGGAAAAACATTCAGGCGCTATACTCGGTGTACTGGTGGGAAGTTGCGGCCGAAATACCTGCCTGCATTCCGTTTGTTCATACCGACGAGGAAGTTGCCGATATGTGGTATGCGCAGTCGGCCGAACTTTGCGGTGCGCGCGGCGGCAGAAGGCGTCTGCCCGAACCGCCGAAGGGGGAAAACCGGGTTGCATCGCATGAGCAGGTGCAAAAACAGGGCGTCGTAAAGCGTACCGTAAAATATTTTAAACTTCACGGCTTAAAGCAGACAATTAAAAAGATATTCAGTAAGATCGCGGGGAAATAAAGATATGAATTCAGTAAAACCTGTTGTTTCCATATTGGTGCCGGTATATAACGTATCCAAATACCTGAGGCAATGCCTTGACAGCCTCGTGAATCAGACGCTCAAAGAGATAGAGATAATCTGCGTAAACGACGGCTCTACAGATAGTTCTGCCGAAATACTCGAAGAATACGCCGAGGCGGATGAGAGGGTGATAATAGTAAATAAGCAAAACGGTGGACTTCCGTCGGCCCGCAATGCCGGCCTCGACGTCGCACGGGGCAAGTATGTGGGGTTTGTCGATGGCGATGACTATGTGGACGCCGATATGTACAGGCGCATGTACAATGCCGCCCGCATAAACGAGGCGGACATAGTCGTGTGCGGCGGACATCCTTTTCCCGACGAGGACAAGGCTCCCGCGTGGTTGAAGGATGCGCTTTCGCCGCGCGATATTACCTATAGGACGGGAGGCGCAGAGGCACTGTTTACAGAGCGCGGAGCAAAGCCGTTTTTGTGGCGCAATCTCGTGCGCAGGGAACTTATAGAAGAAAATAAGTTCCGGCTGGACGAAAAAATAGTCGTCGGGGAGGATCTAGCCTTTCAGTTCAAAATATTTCCTGCCGCGCAAAAGATAACTTTCATGCAGGACAAGCTGTATTACTACCGCTACAGCCGCCCGGAATCCATTATGAATGAGCCGCAGAATAAAGATTACGGCGCACGCATTTCAAAGCATGTAAATATGATGGAAAGCATAGCGGCGAGTTGGAAGGATATGCTTTCGTTAAAGGATAGTGCGGTGCGTTTTTTTGAATGGGCGGTAGATTTTCTGTACTGGGACATAATCAGGGTGTCGCCTGTCGACAGAAAAAAGATAGCGGCAAAATTCTGCAATTTGCTCATAGACAGCGGCTATTATCTGTGGTATAAGGAGTATTCGTGGAATACACGCAATCACTTCGAGTATATGTACGGCCTTATCTCGTGCAAGGCGGAAGAGCCGATAGTTTCGGTGGTTGCCATTATGGGCAGAGGCGCCGAGTACATCGCAAACTTTCTCGATTCGTTGCTCGGACAGAGCGAGCGGCGGATAGAGGTGCTGTTGTACGAAAACGTCAGTGACGATGCCACAAAAAACACCGTGCGGGAATATTTATACCGCGATCCGCGCGTTTGCGTCAGGATTGGCGAGTGGCAGCCTGTCAGCGAAAAGTACAACGATGCGATAATGACGGCAAAGGGCAAATATATTTGCTTTCTGAATACGTTTGACTATATCCAGGATTTCGATTGGCTGAAAAATGCCGTCGCTGTGCTTGAAAATGATCCCGACATAGATATTGCGGGGTATAAAGAAGGCTTTGAAGGTAAGTCGTACATAGAAAAATGCCAGAACGCCTACTACCGTCAGTTTTTATACCGCACGGAAAAATTGCGCAATAACAAGATAGGTTTTAAAGATTATTCTCTGCTTACCGGCAGCGTATTCTTTACTAAATATTGCCTTGCGAGCAGCTATGCGTATTTTTTGCCCAAGTTTATGATGAAGGGCAAAACATTTAAACGGCAGAATATATATGCCGACGAAGCAAAACTGGTGATGCGTGCGTTCGTGTGGCTGTTGCAGGCGGCAAAGGATAACGACCTGACGCTGTTATCGCGCCGCATAACCGAACTTTTAAATTCGGAAAATTATATAAGGCTGATAACCGATGCCACATATGGGTTTTATCTCGATAAGTCATCTGTGGATAATCCCCGGGAAGATTTTCATACGGAAGTGCTTACTCTATTGTTAAAGGCCAACGAGCTCGCTACGTTGCGTGATAACGACAAAGCCATTCTTCGCACGCTTGCTGTGTTTGTTGCAAAAAGACATAAGTTTTTAGAAAGGATTTAAGTTGGAGGATTTTTTATGCTTGATATTCGTTCCGTAGGCTATAAAACATGTACAGGTTGTGCAGCTTGCATGAATATTTGCCCTAAAGGCGCTATTAGTATGCAAGAAAATGGGGAAGGATTCTTATATCCGGCAATAGATGAAAATAAATGCATTCATTGCGGACTATGCTATAAGAAATGTCCTGTGATATTTCCTGAATATAAAAATAATGAAAATCCTGATTGTTATGCGGTTATGGCAGATGATGCTTTGAGAGAAAAGAGTTCGTCAGGTGGAATGTTCAGCATAATCGCCGATTACGTATTACGACGTGATGGATATGTGTGTGGTGCAGTTTACGGGGAAGATAAGATATCTGTACAACACGAGCTTGTATCATCCGAAGAGGAATTGGCAAAACTACGTGGCTCTAAATATATTCAGAGTAAAATAGGATTTGCTTATACGAAAATAAAAGAAAAATTGAATTCTGGCGCATTAGTTTTTTTTACCGGCTGTCCTTGTCAGGTCGCAGGATTAAAAAGTTATTTGGGAAAAGAATATGATAATCTTATAACTGCTGATTTAGTCTGCCATAGTGTTCCTTCCGTACTTGTATTTGAAAAATTTTTAAAAGATTTACCGGATAATGGTCCGATTGAATCTATTAATTTTAGACAGAAAAAGAAATATGGATGGACACATGCTTTGCAAATTGTGTATAAAAATGGTGTGGAATACTACAAACCAAGATGGGAGTGTGATTTTTATAAAGTTTTTTTAGATGGTTTAGCTATAAGAAAAAGTTGCGGCGATTGTAAATTTAATAAATTACCTAGGCAGGGGGATTTTACGTTTGGCGATTTTTGGGGTATAGGCGAACAATATCCGGAATTAGATGATAAAAAGGGAACGGGTTTAGTTTTAATTAACAATGATAAAGCTGATATAATCTTTAAGTCGATAAAACATAAAATCGATAAAGTAAAATTAGTCGATGTTGAACTTGCGCGTAAGTCAAATGCTTGTGTTTTTACAACAGGAAAGGAACATTGGGAAAGGGATCGCTTTATGAAGATAATTCAAAAGTATTCCTTTTCTTCGTCATACAAAAGAATTAAAGGAAGATGGTTCGACGTTGGAATCGTTGGCTGGTGGTACGGTAAAAATTATGGTAGTGCGCTAACATGTTACGCTTTACATGAGGTTGTTGAGGGGTTGGGATATGATACGTTGATGCTTGAGTGGCCGTGGAAGAAAAAGCCATACCCGCCCATTCAGGATAATTTTGTGCGCAGATTTGCAAAAAAACACTACAACATGAGTGCACAATATACTTTCGATGAATATCCTTCCTTAAATAACCATATCAATCAATTTTTAGTAGGTAGTGACCAGCTTTGGAATTATTGGTGTTCTAAAGATATGGGCAACTATTATATGCTTGATTTTGTCCGCGCGGATAGGAAAAAAATTTCTTATGCTACTTCATTTGGCCATTCTAATTATCCAGCACCTAAGGAAGTTTGTGAACAACAGGCGGCAATTTTGAAAACATTTGATGCTATTTCTGTTCGGGAAGATGAAGGCGTTAAAATTTGCCGTGATGTGTTTGGCGTTGAAGCTACTCAGGTTTTCGACCCTGTATTTTTATGTCCTAAAGAAAAATATTTGGGGTTGATTACTGAGGCTAATATTTCATTTGATAAACCCTATTTACTCGCATATATTCTTTCACCTAATAAAGAAAAAGGTGAAATGTTAAAGACTGTCGCAGATAAATTGGGACTTGATCTCCTTATAATTTTAGATGGGCAAACCGATATAGAAGAAAATAAAAAACGCCTTGGAATAGAAAATGTGCGCCAGAATATAGGGATTGAGGAATGGCTTGCTTACATTTACAATGCATCTTTTGTAATAACTGATTCTTTCCACGGAACGTGTTTTTCAATAATATTTGAAAAACAATTTATTTGTATTTTAAATAAAGCCAGGGGCATTTCCAGATTTGAAACGTTGAGCAGGCATTTGGCGTTGAAAAATTTCATGGTGAATGACATTTCCGAAATTAATGACCGCATAGCACAAAATGAAACTGTTGATTACAATGCAATCAATCACAGTTTGTCGCATGAAGTATCGCGTTCCTATGATTGGTTGAAAAATGCGCTTGCAATGAGGCATAAGGTGGTAGATTTAAATGTAAAAACGATTGAAACAGATCGTGGGATTCCAAAATAGCCTACATTATCAGAGAACAATTCTGAAAATGCCAAAAGCAGAGCTGTTGAGTTTACTTGTTTTGCAGGCTGTGTTACTCGCGATTCATTTAGATTTATAAGTCCTGAGATTGCTAAACCCAAGTTCTCATTTGGTTTTGCTAATATTTCTAATATGTTTTTGCCGAAGTTAAACATAGATAGAAACACAATAACTGAGGGCACAGCGTATTTAAAGCGAAATATATGGTATGACTTAACCAAGACCAATTTAAGTAAAATACTTGAGAGTGATTCCGAATGGTTTATATTTGATTTGATAACCGAACGATTCCCCATTATGGAGTTTATAATCGACCAGCAAACCGGGTTTGCTACTAAATCGCCAGAGTTTGTGCAAAATTATCTTAAATGGGTTTCAGACAAAACGTTTAAGCATATCAGGAAGGTGAGAGATTATTTTCTTGATGACCTATTTGAAGAGCTAGACTATGAAAACAGCATAAAAAATTTTTGCGATAAAATTATAGAGCGTTTTGGACAGAATAAGATTATTTTGAATGAAGTTTATTTGAGTGAGTATTATCTTGCTAAGAATAACGAAATCAAAATGTTTAATTCTGATGGCGCGCACAAGATTATTTTTGCGCATAACCAGCCGGATATAGTTAATAAATTTCTAAGAAAACTGTATAGTTTATTTAGAAAATATTTGCCGTCAGCGTATTACATTAGTATGCCCAACTATAGTTATTCTGATGAAAATCATTGGTTTGGCTTACATCCTCTGCATTTCAACAGAAATTATTATGAGTATGTATCCAATTGTGTTAGGACAATAGTTTCGATTAGCAATAATAAGAACAGTATAGCCTTATCTTTGGAATTATTGCATAAGGAGCAAAGCGATAACAATAAATGTTTTATTGAGACCAATAAATGCTTGAGTCAAGCTGCAAAGAATAAACTTATTAAATGGCGAAGCTACGCAGACGTTTTTGAAAATTTATTAAAGATAGAAAATGGTAATGTCGGGAAGTGCCTTGCCGAATACTTTATAAAAAACGATATAAAAAAATTAGCAATATATGGCAACACCGAGATTACTAAAATTCTTTTGCGGTTGCTTAAAGACAATGCTGTGCAAATAAGCTATGTGGTGGAGAACGCTCCGGTTGAAGGGGTGTTGACGCTTCCTAGAAGTACACAAGTTTTTCCCGAGGCAGACTTAATTTTGATTGCTGATATAGAGAATTATAGTACTATATTTAACAAACTTTGCAAGCTGAACGTTAAAATTAAGATAGAGAATGCAATGTTGTTTTTTCAAGGAATAAACTAAATTACTAATTTGGAATGGATTTCTTTTTATGCGTAGATTATATGTTAAAAGTGACAGCAAATGGAATAGTCTAAGTCAAGTTAATTATGTTAGCAATGAGTCGCTTAATGTACAGACAGTAGGGATATGTTTTTAATTAGGGTATCCTTATCCCATTTATGGTAGAAATCAAAACCGACATCGGTGCAGTATTTGCAGTATTCGCGGGGGTCTATATCCTTTATCCTGGTATTAATAATCCCCGACTTAAGCACCGAGTCATACATAAGCATAGCCACCATCTTTCTGTCGGGGAAGTCCCTTCTTACCGTCTGGCAGGCGTAATGGAAGGCTTCCTGCGATTTGCCCGTCCAAATGGGTTCGTCTACATAAAAGCCGATTATATTGTCCATATACGGTTCGATGCCTTTTTTGGCGGTTTCCCAACGCTCCCCGACATCGCCCGGGGTCTCGCCATTTTCAAAGAAGACATGGCGTATCATTATAAGGATATTGAAGTTTCTTCTCGCGAGGTGCTCAATTTCGTCCAGGTAATCTATATCAACTGAGGGCCACGAGCCCAAAAAAACGAAAAGGAATTTCAATCCACGCACCCGCATGGGGTGCGACAAAAAAAAGGAGGATTCAAAAAATGAAAAAGTACATTTCAATCCACGCACCCGCATGGGGTGCGACTATATACAGGCATAGGACGGGCGCACTTGAGCGCATTTCAATCCACGCACCCGCATGGGGTGCGACAAAAATCGAAAGAAACTGCAATAAATTACGAAGATTTCAATCCACGCACCCGCATGGGGTGCGACAATGATTGCCTTCAACAATGAGGAGCTTTTGACGATTTCAATCCACGCACCCGCATGGGGTGCGACTCGCGCGCCGAAACCACCATCACTTACAACGGCAATTTCAATCCACGCACCCGCATGGGGTGCGACACGCGTACATGTCGGGAAGAGCGTATCCAAGCGCATTTCAATCCACGCACCCGCATGGGGTGCGACGATTTCGTAATGTGCATCGACGCGGACGATTGTTTATTTCAATCCACGCACCCGCATGGGGTGCGACGTCCACTATGATTTACACAATACAGAGTTGGTGGAATTTCAATCCACGCACCCGCATGGGGTGCGACAAAGCGTTGCGAAATATTATACTACTTCCAATTGATTTCAATCCACGCACCCGCATGGGGTGCGACATCCGATAACGCGCCGTCGAACGCGAAATATCACGATTTCAATCCACGCACCCGCATGGGGTGCGACACATTTCTTGGTGATATTACGCCGAAAGAAATACATTTCAATCCACGCACCCGCATGGGGTGCGACTATTACTGCTTAGGCGCACATACCCCGAGCTAAGGATTTCAATCCACGCACCCGCATGGGGTGCGACTATTACTGCTTAGGCGCACATACCCCGAGCTAAGGATTTCAATCCACGCACCCGCATGGGGTGCGACTAGAACAAGAAGCGGAGATAGACGCCCTTTTAGACATTTCAATCCACGCACCCGCATGGGGTGCGACTCGACCGCTTAATATCGGCTTGCACCGCCTTGCTATTTCAATCCACGCACCCGCATGGGGTGCGACAATATTAAATGAGAGGCAAAGCACGGACGGCGGAAATTTCAATCCACGCACCCGCATGGGGTGCGACGATTTGGACATAATGTCGCATATATCTCTTATGATTTCAATCCACGCACCCGCATGGGGTGCGACCGCCTCGGGCGTCGCGCTCATAGAGTTTCTGCAACTATTTCAATCCACGCACCCGCATGGGGTGCGACAAAGTGCCGACACAAGAAAGTATTACATCACACTATTTCAATCCACGCACCCGCATGGGGTGCGACCCTTGTCGTCAAGGGTTATTTTAGCGATGAGATTATTTCAATCCACGCACCCGCATGGGGTGCGACCAAGACATAAAAGACCTATCTCCCGAGGTACAGCGATTTCAATCCACGCACCCGCATGGGGTGCGACTTCTTCCTCGATTTCCTCACCGGTTGGAATTGATTATTTCAATCCACGCACCCGCATGGGGTGCGACAAAGGCGTGTTCCATCTATCCAAATCAAGGATAATTTCAATCCACGCACCCGCATGGGGTGCGACAGTTAGACGGCGATGCTATAAGAGACGGCGCAGTATTTCAATCCACGCACCCGCATGGGGTGCGACTAGCCCACAAGCATAATAAAAACTTAGGAGGTTAATTTCAATCCACGCACCCGCATGGGGTGCGACGTCACGCTTAAAAAGATACTCGTATGAGCAGTCAGGATTTCAATCCACGCACCCGCATGGGGTGCGACGCGTCAGCGGGCTCGAAGGTGCCGACACACGACAATTTCAATCCACGCACCCGCATGGGGTGCGACTCTCCTTGTCCTCCCAAAGTTTCATTATGTAGCTATTTCAATCCACGCACCCGCATGGGGTGCGACCGGCTTGCCCGATTTCGATACCTGCAATTCGGCATTTCAATCCACGCACCCGCATGGGGTGCGACTTTGCGTGCTTCCTCAACCGGTCTTGAGTTAATGGATTTCAATCCACGCACCCGCATGGGGTGCGACCCTCGGGCGTCGCGCTCGTAGAGTTTCTGAAGTTATTTCAATCCACGCACCCGCATGGGGTGCGACCGGTAATACATCCGCACAGGCAACGCCGAAATTTTATTTCAATCCACGCACCCGCATGGGGTGCGACAGTACCGACACACGACAAAATGACCTCGCACTGATTTCAATCCACGCACCCGCATGGGGTGCGACAAGAGTTTGCGAGACTTCGCGCCGAAAAAAAAGCGATTTCAATCCACGCACCCGCATGGGGTGCGACTCTCCGAGCAGCTCGGTAAGCTCTGGACTTACGATTTCAATCCACGCACCCGCATGGGGTGCGACACCTTTTTATCACTTCGATATTTTTTGTCCTCGAATTTCAATCCACGCACCCGCATGGGGTGCGACAAGTAACAACGGCAGCCCCACACACGAGCACGCTATTTCAATCCACGCACCCGCATGGGGTGCGACGTATGTAGAGGTTATATGATACTAAGAGATTATCATTTCAATCCACGCACCCGCATGGGGTGCGACGAAAAAGAAGTGGACGAAAAGTATTACCTTTGTATTTCAATCCACGCACCCGCATGGGGTGCGACTATATCGTGAGTGTGGAAGTTTTGATGTATGGCACATTTCAATCCACGCACCCGCATGGGGTGCGACTTTGCTATATCTTCTATTGTGTATGTTTTCATATATTTCAATCCACGCACCCGCATGGGGTGCGACCGGCGTTTGTGCCTTGAACAAATCAAGTTCGTTCATTTCAATCCACGCACCCGCATGGGGTGCGACTCATGTCGGGCAACAGGCTGTCCACTTTGATTTTATTTCAATCCACGCACCCGCATGGGGTGCGACTTTGCTATATCTTCTATTGTGTATGTTTTCATATATTTCAATCCACGCACCCGCATGGGGTGCGACAATTTTATCTCGGGCAACTTATGATGTTTGGTCGATTTCAATCCACGCACCCGCATGGGGTGCGACGTCATACATTTCTAGATACCCTCCCGAATAAGATATTTCAATCCACGCACCCGCATGGGGTGCGACTTCGGGGTGTCGCGAAATAGTCTGTACCATTCCGATATTTCAATCCACGCACCCGCATGGGGTGCGACTATATCGTGAGTGTGGAAGTTTTGATGTATGGCACATTTCAATCCACGCACCCGCATGGGGTGCGACATTTGCTATATCTTCTATTGTGTATGTTTTCATATATTTCAATCCACGCACCCGCATGGGGTGCGACAATCGACCGCTTAATATCGGCTTGCACCGCATGAATTTCAATCCACGCACCCGCATGGGGTGCGACACGCCCAAAGACTGCGACATCAGATTAAACTCTGATTTCAATCCACGCACCCGCATGGGGTGCGACTGCTATTTTGGAGATAATATATAAAAAAGTTGTAAAAATAGAAAATTAATTTTTATTTATTATATCATATTTCAAAGAAATTTTAGAGGAATTTGATAAATTTATTTATAAATCAATCGCGAACCTCGGGCTGTTTTATGATAAATTTAGGTTCGCAATCATATTACCAAAGGCCCTTCAGGGTTGTAGGCTTCGTTTTTCCCGAAATGCTCAATCCTGCGTTCCCATTTGTCTCCCAAATGGTAGTAACGAATACTGTCATTTTCTTTATCCGCAATTTTGCTGATTTCATCCTTCAATTTTGCGTAATCCAATGGGGAGAGGTTGCATTCAAAAACTGAATTCTGCACGCGTTGCCCGTAGTTAACGCAAGCTTTTGCTACTTGTCTTAGTCTCCGCTTACCTTCTTTAGTTTCGGTATTGACATCATAAGTGATTAACACCATCATATTTTACCTCTTGAAATATGGCACATAGTCATTGAGTTCGGCACGAAGATATCTGGATAATATAAGCGCTTGAGCATAGGGGATAAGGCCTGTTTTGATTTTTTCGCCTAAGAAATCATGCAAAATGTCCTCTTGTTTTCTTTTGTGCCATTCCGTCAAAAAGATTTTCCGCGCCTCGTCCGACATAAGGATGCCTTCGCTTTCTTTTTGGATAAAGTCTTTTGCTTTTATTTGCTTGAGATTAATAAGCGTAATCACGAATCGATCCACCATTACGGCGCGAAGTTCCTCCATAATGTCCAAAGCGAGAGAAATCCGCCCCGGGCGATCGGTATGCATAAATCCCACATAAGGGTCCAACCCCACGCTCAATAGGGCGGCTTCGACATCGTGCGCAAGCAAAGAATATCCAAACGAAAGCAAAGCATTTACCTTGTCCAAAGGTGGCCTTTTACTTCTGCCGGAAAAAACGAAATCCGCTTTTTGCTGTACAATCATATCATTAAAGGTGGAAAAATACTGTCTCGCGGCATCGCCCTCAAGCCCTCTCAATTGAGCCATAGAGCGGCAACCCTTTATTGATTTTATGGCGCACAGCAATTCAAAAGAAGTTTTTTCCATCGCCGACACATCTATTTTATCTCTGTTGTCTCGGATGCTTCTGTTTATCTCGTATCGGCAATTATAAAGCTTCGCGGCAATGATGTTCTTTGAGATATTCAAGCAAAACTCCTCATTTTCGGACATAAAATATTGTTTTTTTCGGAGCAAGACATTGCCCTTAATTTTACCGTTAATACCTGCCATATATCTTCCATGAGGAGATATAAACGAAATATTTATATTCCTGTCCGTACAATATTGCATAAACTTAGGGCTTGCTCCCAAATAATTAAAACAAATAACACCTTCAAGATTGTTTACGGGAATGCGAAATTTGACCTCGTTGTCCTGAAGCAACACGGCGTTATTTCCGTCCAAGGACAAATAGGCGTCCGGAGTTGTCACGAATAGTGTATTAAGGAGTTTTCTCAATAATTCTCCTCCAATATATTAGAGATATATTTCTTGGCGTCCTTTTTACTGAATCGATACGAGCATACTGCCTCCAGCGAGCATGATTTACAAGAGGTCTTTTTCTCGGGCAAAGGGGTTATTCGATTATCGAAAAAATAGTGCATTTCGCTTATAGCCTTGACGGCTGCCTGGCGCAATTCTTCAGAAAATACTACCTTTTCGCGCTTTTTTGTGCCAAAGTAAAATAGATATCCATAATCTAACTTAATCCCCTTCATCTCCTCAAATGCCATAGCAAGAGTAACAAGCTGTAGCTTGTCCTCCAAACCTTCTTTTGGAACGCCTTTCTTATAT
>Ga0255343_1000281_pt1 | contig 88770 bp, 83 predicted proteins | sample wastewater_treat_4_FD_192413 | JGI IMG/M metagenome (GOLD analysis project Ga0255343, IMG submission 192413) | Wastewater microbial communities from Lulu Island WWTP, Vancouver, Canada - plant16 | ecosystem: Engineered > WWTP > Wastewater > Unclassified | place: Canada: Vancouver, British... | reverse complement strand
TCTTTACTGGTCATCGTTTGCTCTCCTTTTGGTTAGGCTCATAGGCCGTTTTTTTGTGTTCACCAAGAGTGAACCAAACGATGACCCCGTTTGTCCAAATAATTTACAGAAACTATGGTACGTTATCGCTTAACCTGAAAACATTTTTTATTACAATTTCAAGAAAAGCCTAAAACAGCAGTTCGTGCCCCTCTGATCGCTTGCGATCACCTGAATCTTCATCTGGGCATCAGGAAAACACATTAATTAAAGGGTTTTTCTTGAATTAATAAGTTCTTTTTTTGATTATTGCGCCGTAAATTGGTACAGTATTAAGTTCTGAAAGCGATAAGCATCTCCTATTTTACCAAATACCAGACACTTAAGGTTCGGTATTTTTTCCCCCGAAGCTGTGTTGTAAAGGATTGTATTGTGCCCACCTATTCCTATCAATGTAAACGCTGTTCTGCCGTGCAGGATGTTTTCCATGGCATTTCTCAGTCGCCTCGCGTAAAATGCGCTGAATGCGGCGGTGCCTGCACACGCCTTTTAGGAAGCGGAGCCGGCATAATTTTTAAAGGTACCGGCTTCTACGAAACTGATTATAAGAACAAGAGCAATAAAAAGTCTTCCAAAGCTACCACTAAATCTTCTTCCGAAAGTAAAACCGACCAGAGCACCTCAGGCACCGTTTCATCAAGCGATAAAAAGGCTTCCTAATTTTTTCTTTTTGTATCAGGAGCATGACCACGTTGAACACCCAGGAAATAAAAACACTCAACACCGAGCATATTTTGAACACCTACGGAGACAGACGGCTTGCGTTGGTTCGCGGTGAAGGCGCCCGTGTCTGGGATGCGGAAGGACGTGAATACCTGGATTTTTTTGCGGGTATCGCCGTATGTAATCTGGGCCACTGCCACCCCAAAGTCACTGAGGCGATCTGTACTCAGGCAAAAAAACTGGTACATGTTTCCAATCTCTATTATATTGAGCCTCAGGTGAAACTGGCAGAAAAACTTTCCAGACACTGCTTCGCAGATAAATGGTTTTTCTGCAATGGCGGCGCAGAAGCGAATGAAGCCGCCATAAAACTTGCCCGGCGCTACTGGACAATGATCGGGGCCAATAAACCGGAAATTGTCGTGGCTGAGCACTCTTTTCACGGACGTACCTTAGGTGCATTGAGTGCCACGGGACAACCCAAATACCATTACGGTTTCGACCCGTTGGTTCCTGGCTTTCATTATGTGCCTTACGACGATCTGAAAGCGCTGGATGCAGCCATCACACCGCAAGTCGGTCTGGTTATTCTTGAACCCATTCAGGGTGAAGGCGGAGTACGCGTTCCCTCCCCGGGTTATCTTCCCGGTGTACGGCGGCTCTGCTCCGATAAAAATGTTCTCCTCGCTTTTGATGAAGTGCAGACAGGACTCGGAAGGACAGGCACACTTTTTGCCTATGCGCATGAAAACGTCATACCGGACATCATCACACTGGCAAAAGGGTTGGGCAATGGCGTGCCTATAGGTGCCATGGGCTGTACCGAAAAGCTTTCCGAAGGGTTCTCTCCCGGTGCGCACGCCTGTACCTTCGGCGGGAATCCGTTAAGTGCGGCTGCCGCTCTTGCCACTTTCGAAGTACTTACAGAGCCGGGTCTCGTTGAAAAATCTGCAGAAATGGGCGCGTATTTTATTCGCCAGCTGGTGGATCTGTCGCTGGAACACAAAAGCATCCTCGAAGTGCGCGGACGGGGTCTCATGATCGGGATTGAATTTGACCGTGAAGTCGCCCCGCTGGTCGCTGCGATGCATGATGCAGGGATCCTGTGCGGTATTGCCGGTCCCCGTGTACTTCGCTTTCTGCCTCCGCTTATTATTGATTCCACCGCTGTCGATTGTGTTATCGCAGCACTGGAGGCTTCTCTGGAGGCTTTGCAATGGTAAAAGATTTTATTTCTCTGGCTGATTTCACCGCAGATGAGTTAATGCACTTTTTAAATCTTGCCGATGAACTCAAAGCGCAGAAAAAGGCCGGCATTCCCCATCCCCTGCTCAACGGAAAAACCCTGGCGCTTATATTTGAAAAACCAAGTCTTAGAACACGGCTCACCTTTCAGGTGGGAATGTATCAGCTGGGCGGAACCACGCAGCTTATCGATACCAGACTCGGTGAACGGGAATCTGTCGCCGATGTGGCGCGGAACCTGGAACGCTGGGTCGACGGCATCATGGCGCGGACTTTTGCCCATAAGCATGTAATTGAACTTGCAGAAAAAGCCTCGATTCCTGTTATAAATGCACTGACGGACAAACTGCATCCCTGCCAGATACTTGCCGATGTACAGACATTGCGGGAACATAAAGGCAAAGACCTTTCCTCGCTCAAAGTCGCTTTTGTCGGGGACGGCAATAACGTTTTCCACTCCTGGGCAAATTTTGTATCCAGACTCCCCCTGAATCTCACGCTGGTCTGTCCGGAAGGCTACGAGGGCGATCCTGAAATTATTGAGCGGGTACGGAAAGAAACACGGGCAGAATTTGTTATAACTCAGGACCCGGAAGCCGGATTGAAAGACGCCGATGCTGTATATACTGATGTCTGGGCCAGCATGGGTCAGGAAGACGAGGCAGCAGAACGCGCCAAGATCTTTGCTCCCTACCAGGTAAACAGCACACTCATGGGCTGGGCAAAAAAAGATGCCCTTTTTATGCATTGCCTTCCGGCACATCGCGGTGCTGAGGTCACGTCAGAAATTATAGACGGCCCCAACTCCGTCTGCTTCGATCAGGCTGAAAACAGATTGCATGCCCAGAAAGCAGTTCTTGCAACTCTCATGGGCGGTGTATCCTAAGACCCATTAAAATATTTTTTCAAGAAAGGAAAATTCCTGATGAGCTCAGTCAAAAAGATTGTGTTGGCCTATTCCGGCGGTCTTGACACTTCTATCATTTTAAAGTGGCTGCAGGAAGCCTATAATGCGGAAGTCATCGCCTACATCGGCGATGTAGGCCAGGGAGAAGAAACGGAGCCGGCACGGGTAAAAGCACTGAATACCGGTGCTTCTCAGGCCATTGTCAAAGATCTCCGAGAAGAATTTGTACGGGACTTCGTGTTTCCGACCATGCGTGCCAATGCTGTGTATGAAGGCGTGTACCTGCTGGGAACCAGTGTTGCCCGTCCGATCATTGCCAAAGCGCAGATTGATGTCCTGCGCGAAACAGGCGCTGATGCAGTTGCCCATGGCGCTACCGGAAAGGGAAATGATCAGGTTCGTTTTGAACTGACCTGTTTTGCTCTGGAGCCCAACGTAAAAATCATTGCGCCCTGGCGTGATCCCAAATGGACACTGGACAGCCGGGAAAAGATGATTGCCTATGCCGAAAAACACAATATTCCTGTACCGGTCAGCAAAGCAAAGCCTTATTCCTCCGACAGAAATCTGCTGCACATCTCCTTTGAAGGCGGCATCCTCGAAGATCCCTGGAACGAACCGCCCGAAGACATGTTTCAATTAAGCGTGTCGCCGTTAAAGGCGCCGGACACACCGCACTATGTGGAAATTGACTTCGAAGAAGGTACGCCTGTCGCTGTTGACGGAAAACGGATGGCGCCCGTAGAATTGCTGGAAACTCTGAATGCCCTGGGCGGTGCTCACGGTATCGGGCGTGTCGATCTGGTTGAAAACCGCTTTGTCGGCATGAAATCCAGAGGGGTATACGAAACGCCGGGGGGCACTATTCTTTATGCCGCCCACCGTGCCGTGGAAACATTGACCATGGATCGGGAAGTCATGCTGCAGCGGGATATTCTTTCCCCGAAAATTGCGCAATTGATCTATAACGGCTTCTGGTTCTCCCCTGAATTCGAGGCCTTAATGGCTTTTGTCAATAAAAGTCAGGAGACCGTAACCGGAACAGCCCGATTGCGCCTGTACAAAGGCAATTGCGATGTGGTCGGCCGCCGTGCCGAAAAAACACTGTACGACCCTAAAATCTGCACTTTTGAAGAAGACGAAGGCGCTTACGACCAGACCGATGCGACCGGATTTATTCGCTTAAATGCCTTGCGCCTCCGCGCCCGTAAAAACGCCGGTTTATTTTAATTTTCCGATTTTTTTTTCTGAAACCTTTCACGTCGTGTAGCAGTCAAATCTGAACAACTGCCACTTATTTAACCAAGTTTAAACCAACAGGAGATTGACGTATGAAAAAACTGGTTACTGTGTGTCTTGCTGCTGCCTTTATTTTCGCTGCCGGTGCTTACGCTGAAGAGGCGTGTCCGGACAGCCTCCTGGAACAGGTTCTTCTTCTGCAGTTTGCAGAAAAAGCCGGAATTGATGACTATGATCTGATTGAAGTGCTCGAAGGCTATCGCGCCTATCGTTCTGCCATGGATGCTTATACCAAGCAGCGTGCTGCAAAAGAAGCTGCTTTGAAGGCCGCCATTGCCAACGACGACAGCGACAACGTTGTTTCCGGTCTTACACGCGAACTTATGGCACTTGATTTGAGCATCCTCCGCCTCAAGCAGAGCACCATGGACGAGGCTGCTGATATTATGAGTGCCGCCGAAGTTGCAGAACTCTACCTGATGGTCAGCAATTTTGACGCTGTGAAAGCAGAACTTGCCGGCAAACTTGCAGCTTCCCAGTGCACGGCAGCGCCCTGCCCCATTGCTGCTGCCTGCCCTGCCGCTGCTGACTGCCCCATCGCTGCTGCCTGCCCGGATGCCAAGCCCGCTTCAGCAGCAGCTCCTGCCGCAGCGCCTTCCGGACCGGAAGCAATTCTTGCCCGTGCCACCGAGTTTCTCAACAAACTCTTTGCCGGCAACCTTGATGCTGCTCTGGAAGGGGTTTCTGAAGACTTTCAGAACTCTGAGTACGCAGATAAAGCCGAATTAAAGGATTTCCTCGAATCTGCCATTGCCATGGGATTTCTGGAAGATGCCAGTATTGATCTCGAAGATACAGAAGTAACCATAGAAGGGGACACGGCAACCGTCTATCCTCTGGATATCTCCGGCAATTTTGGCAGCGGCACCCTGGAATTTGTCCTTAAGAATGAAAATGGGAAATGGGTACTTGTGGGATTTGATGCCTTCGGTATCTAATTCTTTTTACTGCTAAAACTTTCGAGACCGACAGGTGCCGCCTGGCCTGTCGGTCTCTTTCTGTTTAGAGGTGTGACACGGACCCCGTCTGTTCCCGAGGTTCCCACTTCCTGCTCCCGTGCCACACCCAAAATGAGCCTCACCGGAGTAACCTAAATTCAACTTTGGGCATTAGTTTGCCACACATTTGTTCCATATAGACGAATTGATACAATATTTTATGCTGTTTTAATGACATTTGGGCTTTTACCATAAATATGAGGAAAAAAACGGGAGAGAAACTGGTTTGAGTGCAGCCACTAACAGAAAGCGCTGGGCATGTCAGCCTGTAGGGCCTCCGGAAGGAGCCCCGGTCTGTTCCTCTGTAATGTCCCCCCATAAAACACAGCGGCCCCTGCATCATCCCCGGCTTCACTCAAGAAGAGCATTTCCCCTTCATGCGCAGCCGTTTTCTGAAATCGCGTAATAAAACGTGCGCTATTCCAGTCAATTCTGTGGCAACAAAAGAATGTATGTCAGAATGGGTGTGTTACTTACTTCCCTTGCCAGATCCGGCATACGGCTGACAATGAACCTGAACCCCTTCAATGCAGACAGAACCCTTTAGAACTATTCCATAATTGCCGATTCAGCGGGCAATCTACGCAGCATTTTGAGATATTCTTTCTGCGTCATAACAACGTAAGCGGTATCTGCATAATACTACCGTCGACATCTGGCGAATTATCTTAACGATAATTTAGTTTCCGGATTCTTCTGCTGCCTGTTTCTTGTAAGCCTTTTCGAGTGCCTCCTCAATATCTGATCGGGAGAAATCAATAATTATCCGCCGTTCCGATCTGAGTCCATCCGCAGGCTGTACAATAATATCCGGAGGAACATAACTATCCGGATACACTGATGCCAATTCTTCAAGCAGCGGTATGCTTAATCCGGGCGGCATATCTTCTGACAAGCAGCTCAGAGCGAATTTTCGTACCGTGATAATGGAATGCTCCGACCACTTCTCGCTGAAACTGAGGGTAAGCATTGGATCTTCGCCCCAATAGTCCCGTGAACAGGCTCTGTACAACAATTCTGCTGCCTCTTTGGTCTTTTGCCGCTTTAAAACACGATACATGGTTCTAATGCATTCACCGTGGTCATAGCTCATTTCTTCATTGCGGCGGGCAGTAAACAACCGATCAGCCAGTTGTGTGATCCGCAGGTCCGGTGCCATTCCTTTTTGCATCAGCACCAATACGGTAAGCACATAATTCCAGTCAACCGGGTCGGCTGAAAGCGCCAAAGAAAGTGCATCGATCAATATTTCCCGGTTTTCAGGAGTATTAGGCTCCGCAATAAACTCCGGCGCATCATCGAGTCCTCGAACGGTTGCGCCGGTAGGATGATTTCGCCGATAAGAGATTATGATATCTTCCCACAATGCCACTATTCGTTTGTCTTGAATGGCGGAAATATCCGGGTCGTGACACCATGGAGTTTCCGGATCTCGTGGTTCAACATAATCAACATATACTTTGACCATTTGCTCAGGGGACTCTGGATCCGTTTTCATGAGAACATAAATTTCAAGGGGTCGGTCTTCTGCATACCCGGAAATCAGCATGGTCAATAACAGCGCGGTCGTAAGAAGTGCAAATCCAGTTAAATGTTTCATGAACCACCACCTCCTGAAACTAATGATGCAGATTGATTCCTGCAAAGGCAGGTGCCTGAGTTTAGTAGCAGGAATGAATATCTCTTCCAGAATGATAGCCCGGATGAGCGACTTCTCAGGGTTCATTTTTTCTCACACGTACTAGTCTAACAGCTTTATGCATTTTTGTCAACCATCGTTAGAGCCCAATTTAGATATTGAACTCACGGTAAGAAAAGATTGAAATTGTTTTTTTTGTCCGCTTATGATACAGTTTGTAATGAAGTTTTATTCAGTATTTAGCTGAATGGCGAAAAATCGTTAGGAGAAAATCAATGCCGCCCAAACACAATCCTTTTGCAAGTCCCAGTGAAAAAATGATGGGGCTTTTGAGTATTTTTCTTTTTACCGAGCGCCCCCATTCGCTGACACAACTGGCGGCCATTCTGCAATGTTCTAAACAGAGTGTTCTGCGGATATTTGAACAGATACAGAAAAGCGACTGGGTCACGGTCGATTCGTGGATCACTAAAAAGCAGCGATGGTATCAGACCAGGATCGTCAAAAAGCCCAGCAATGTTGTTCTTGATAGTACAGCCATAGAAAGACTCCTGCTTTGTAAAGATATGGTTTGGCATCTCCTGCCGGATGCCTATCGAAAAGAGATTACTGCCGCATTAAAAAATGCCGCCAAGCAGACCTACGCAGAACCACAAATAGTGCCCGACTCCTTCACACAAGTGAAGCCCAAAGGCTACATTGATTACTCCTCAAGAGAGCAGTTTATTTCAGATCTGATCCGTGCTATCCGCGAAAACCGTATCTGCGAAATCTCGTACAAAAGCCCCTCCCGCAAAGCTGCAAAAAGCTACCAAGTAGCCGGATATCAGATGGTCGTCTTCAGGGAAGGGCTTTATCTCCGGTGCCGCCCCGTGGCAGAACTCGAAGCGGAAAAGCCGGAAGATATTATCCTCTCCGTTCATCGCATGCACAGCGTATCGCTCACCGATCAGTTTTTCGAAGCCATTACACCCCAAGACTCTGCCGAGGATATCGCAGGCACTTTCGGACTGCGTCAGGGTGAAGCATTTCGCGCAACTGTAAAAGTGGCAGCCACTGCTGCCATGTATGTACAGGAACGCGTCTGGAGCGGGGATCAGAAAATCAAAAACCACGCAGACGGCTCTCTCACGCTCCATTTTTCTACTACCAGCGAGGAAGAAACGCTCGCCTGGGTGCTCAGCTTCGGCGGCGCCATGGAACTGGTAGAGCCAGTATCCTTACGCAAGAAAATTGCTGAAGCGGCAAAAGCCATGGCAACGGCCCACAAATAGTATATTGAAGCCTTTGCGTGCACCGGAGAACGGTCATCCGGGCGCCCCTCAAGCCTGCCGGGGCATTGCAGTAAAATGGATGCGAAACCGGAGCCTGATTTGATTCCTGATGCACGAAACCGTTAAAATATACCTGCTGTTGCCGGATGGCCAAATTGGTAAGGCTCCTGACTCTGGATCAGGCAATTCTAGGTTCGAATCCTAGTCCGGCAACCATTTTCCTTCTCTGGCATTTTTCCTTTTGCCAGTCCCCATGCGGCCCGTTCATCTAGGGGTTAGGATGCGAGATTCTCAGTCTCGTCACAGGGGTTCGAATCCCCTACGGGCTGCCACTTTCCACCCCTTGATTTTCATCGACATGCGACGATTTTTCCTGCCTATCCCGTAGGGGAGTCGAACGTCCTGCTCTGCCAGCGCCTATTGATGCCCCAATTGTTCGAGTCGGTTGGCAGTCTCCTCCGCCTTGACGTTCTTGTAGACCTCTGCAAACTTTTCAACTGATTTGCCTTCTTATCAAACTTGAAGGAAATACCGCCAATCTGGCAAGAATCCTTTTTTTCCGGCAAATGGGTTGTCATGGCAGAGGCGCACGGAATTGGGGTGACTGAATTACAACAGGTTTCCGTATCGTAAAAAAAAGGGACGGCAGGAGAAGTTCCTGCCGTCGTAATATACTCTGTTTTACCATTCAGCCAGGTATCATGATCCAATGTTCAGTCTGAACTCAGTTTTCTTCTTCAAACCACTTGTAAAGAATACCGGCGAAGGCAGCCCCGATAAGAGGAGCGACCCAGAAAAGCCAGAGTTGCTTTACTGCCCAACCGCCGACAAAAAGAGCCGGTCCGGTACTCCGGGCAGGGTTCACGGAAGTATTAGTCACCGGGATACTGATCAGATGAATAAGCGTAAGACCCAGACCGATGGCAATGGGCGCAAAGCCTTGAGGAGCACGTTTATCTGTGGCGCCCAGAATAATCATTAAAAACATGAAGGTCATAACGATTTCTGTCACCAAACCGGCGCCAAGAGAATAACCTCCCGGAGAATGCTCTGCAAAACCATTAGATGCAAGACCGCTGCCAAGGTCAAAACCTGCCTTTCCGCTGGCGATGAAATAGAGAACGCCTGCGGCGGCAACAGCGCCCAATACTTGCGCGATAATATAGGCAGGCAGTTTCGCCACAGGAAAGCGGCCGGAGGCTGCCAGTCCTACGGATACTGCCGGGTTTAAATGACATCCAGAAATATGCCCGATAGCAAAGGCCATTGTTAATACAGTCAAGCCGAAAGCCAGGGCGACCCCAAGAAGTCCGATGCCCACTTCAGGAAATGCTGCCGCCAGAACAGCGCTTCCACATCCACCCAGTACCAGCCAGAAGGTACCGATAAATTCCGCCGAAACACTTTTAAGAGACATGTTTTTTCCTTTCTTCAAAAGAGGTGTCAAAGAACAAAAAACAACTGCAATCGAAAACCGGATTCGAAAATATAGATACACTTGCTCATTCGGAGTGCGTTCATCCCGCCCGTTCACCTCTATCCATTAAGGATATCTTAGTAACTATACCACATATTTTTGAATCCGTGTGGCACTTTATTTTTTTACTCCCTATTCCTAAACACTGTTTTTCGTATAATTGGCTTTCATGCAGAAAACATACAGACGCCGATCAAAAGGTGTCTCTGTGGCAAATCTTCCCCTTTGCAAGGCCGCCATAACTTTTTGCCGCATGCCTGCGTCTGAAGTTCTCTTCGCAAAAAGATAAAAGGAGCCATCGTCTATTTTTTTTTGATAAAAAAGCAGCGGAGCATTCACTCCGCTGCGACACTGAATTTTCTTTTCGGGTATTATTCTATCACCGCTTCTTCCTCTTCGGTCCCGTCAAAATCCACTTCCTGCTGTTCATGTATAGGCGTCATAACAGGAGCAGCACATTTATCTCCGTCACAATAGAGATCCTGTGTTTCATCCGTATTCATTGTACTGAAGTCGGGGACACTGAGTTTGGATACAGCAAGCTCAAAGGCTTCTTTACTGATAGCCTGATACGGTGCCTGCGGATAGTTATGATCGACCAGCGGCAGAAAAGAAATTGATTTGAGGCGGGTTTCATACAATTCCAGAATATAAGGAATATCCAGCGCCTCTTCCGGCTTGAAAGTGATCGTGGCACTCACCTGATTATCTGCCCAGTAATATTGAATTTGAGCGACATTTTCAACCTGTTCCCAGACACTCACATCGTTTTTGCTGCGCAGGAAAAACTTTTCTTTTACAGGGAAATAAACGACCAGCGTATTGTCGCCATAAACTGATTCTTCAATACGGTATCCCGCTTTACGCAATGGCTCAACGAGGGCACTCGTTTTATCCAGCCGGATCGTGCGCCAGTAATATTGGCTGTGGGGATAATGGATTCCGGGGGTCACGCCCGGCATCAGCGAAACAGTGCCGCTGGGTTTGATACTGGTGCGTTTGATGCTTTCCGGCACACAAAGCCACTGAGAATAGATGCGATCCAGTTTGCAGATGTACTGATACCCTTCATCGCACCAGCGGAAATGCTCACGGCGTCCATGACGGGTAAAACTTTCGACAATGCCTGACTGTGACAAACCAATACGGCGGTTGCGCAGCATAATGGCATTGGTACGTTCGTTATGGGTCGGAATCAATGTCACGGTTTTTGCATAGAGATAAGCAAATTTAAGGGTTCGTTTATATTCTTCGAGTGATTCATGACGGGAGGGAAAAGTTTCGACCAGATTGCAGATCTCATAGGATTCGAGGCTCTGCTCGGCACAGGGATTTGTGCCTGCCACTTTGGCGTCGGCATAAGTGGGTCCGTCTTTCAGACGTCCGTAAGCTCTGGCATTCTCAAGCCAGAAATAACCGGGTTCGCCATTGAAAGCGGTCTGCGTCCCGGCCTTCATGTAGTCCATGCCTTCCCGGGCGATGACGCTGTTGTTGGAAGCCCAGCGCCACGCCATCAGCTGCTCCTGACACCGCTTGGGATCTTTCAGCTGCAAGTATTCTTCATCATCCGGAGAACCGAGCGCCAGCTCCGCCGTACGACGCACGCCGCCCGAAACGACACATTTCCCGATAACATTCATAAGGTCTGTGATATCGGTGGATGAGATGGGATGTCCATCTCTTGGCGTCAGAATCTTATCGATATTGCTGATACATTCTTTCAGGGGATCAGGTCCGGGGGCGATTCCGCCAAAGGTTTTGATCTGTGAGCCCTGCGGTCTGATCTTGCTGTAGTCGATCTCACTGGGGCGTTTGCCTCGCCCGACATAGGCGTTGAGAATCGTACGGACAAGATCCGCCCATCCTTCTTTGGAGTCTGCCACTACATGGGTATATTCGCCTGTCTGTGGGGAACGGATGGTTACTTTGCCCGCCCCTTTGGTATCGAAAGCCACCCCGGTACCGAGCATGGACATATCCATGAGAAAGCAGAAAGGCTCGGCAAAGTCCGTATCGATTTCCTCGGTGGAGACAAAGGCACAGTTGTTGAGGGCTGCGCTTCCGCGCTGATAAATGTATTCGGAACCCATCATCCACAGACCTCTGCCCGGCGGCAGAAATTTAAAATCCCACATGAGCCGGAACATTTCCTGAGCGGAGCGCTGCGCTTTTTCGGGTTTCCAGGGCAATTTTAAACTGGCGCAGTGATTCCACTGGATGGTGTAGCAGCCTTCAACCACACGTTGAAGGGTTTCCCAGAACTCTTCTGTACGCCCGTTCGGATCATCGGGAACCACCCGCGCATAGGTGCGCTTGTAGGTGATATACCCGAGAGGGCCCCAGTCGGGCTGGCGATCTTTGAATTGAGCTAGAAAACGGGCATCCAGAGCAAACCGCTCTCTGACAGCAAACATGGCGTGGCTCTCCTGAACTGTTGATTTTATCTTTTACAGCATCAGAGTCGCTCTCAGCAGCGCATCTGATAGCATATTTTTCCCTAGACCTTGCGATTCCCTGTTTTCACCCAGGGCAATCCATCCACCATTTCCACTTCATAATCAGAGAAAAGGTTCGGATAGCGTTCGCAAACGAGACGGTAGACTTCAGCAAAGAGAAATCTGATTTCTTCTTCGGCATGGGGATCGGTACGCATTTCGATCACATGCCGCACTGTCCGGAAATTGCAGGACCAGCCGATGGTTGTGGCAAGTCCTATGGGCGCAATCCGACGGAAAGCGGAAGTCAGCTTTTTCTTGACATCAAACTGTTTTTCTTCGTTAATCTGGTAGATCTCTGCAAGTTCCCTCTGCAGTTCTTCCAGATGTTCAATGGTGCGGACAAAAACTTCCATGCCCTTTTCGTTTTCACGAATGTGCACCGGCACATAAGCGGAGAGGTTGTCCAAACGCACAAAGCGCAGCGATTCCTGCGAGATGGCGACACCGGCGCGGTGCCGTACCAGTTCATGGGTCACTACACGGCTCACATCAGCGAAAATAAAATTAAGCGATGCATGCTCAAGAACGCTGCCGTGGCCGACTTGCAGTATGTTGGACAGATAGGGCTTATTGCCTTCGCGCACCCGGGTCACATTTGGATTGAGACCGGGGCTGAAGGAACGGTAGCAGAGTCTGCCCATCACCTCGCACAGGAGTTCAGAGTCACTGGGCGCATCACTTTTCCATTCTGGAGCCCCCACATGCTCTAAAAACTGCTCCAAGCCCTCGGGAACGATCCGCGTTTCACCGACAAGAAATACTTTGGGAACAACGGTTTTCACGTGCCGCTCCTTGACCGCATGCGGATAAAAAGCCCTTCGCGATGCCGCGAAGTCAGCCGGCTTTTTCCTTCCACTACCGCATGATTTTGGGGTATTAAAACAAAACCATACAACATGTTGATTATAAATTATCTTTCCACGGATATCAAGCTTGTTTTTTTTAGGCGTAAAAGTTCAATAATTCGAGGGGTTTGCGTTAACTGGTTTGCGCTTGCATACCGTGCTGATGCGCATCTTTGCCAAAAGACCTCTGACATTCGCATTATTCTTATAAAAAAGACGTAATGTCGAAGTCTTCAAGAACAGAAATGCGATTCGCCTGAACCGGCTTAGGGGAAGGGGTATGGCGGAGGAGGCGTGCAGGAAGGAACAGCGACCGCCATGAGTTTGGCCAGTTCATCGGGCGGTATTACAGGAGGTTTTCCCAGAAGGCTGCAGAGATAAAGCGTCTTGGCGGCATGCTCGAGCCGTTCCATGCGCATATATGCTTCCTGCAAATCGGCGCCCACCGTAATCGCCCCATGGCGCTCAAGAAGGAGTGCATCGTACTCTTTTATGAGTGCGGTTATGGCGTCCGCCCCTTCTCTGCTGCCGGGAGTGGCATAAGGAGCAACAGGCAGTGCGACCATGTTCATCACCACTTCGGGCAGAATCGGTGCCGTAGTATTGACACCCATAATGGTCAGAACGGTTGCATAAGTGGGGTGCGCATGAATGACAGCCTGTGTTTCAGGACGATTCTGATAAGCGGCGAGGTGTGTAAAAAATTCGGAGGTTACCTTCCCCTCCCCTGCCACTTTTTCACCGCAACTATCAGCAATTACGATGTCATCCGGTCTCAGAAAGCCTTTGGAAACTCCGCTGGGTGTGCATAAGAACTGGTCGTCACCAAAGCGCACACTGATGTTCCCATCCGCAGCAGCAATCATATCCCGTTGATGCAGCCGTCTTCCTATCTCACAAATCCAATTTCGCAGAAGCATTTCAGTCATGGTCTTCACCCTTTTCAGGTGGTGTATTGGAAGAGTCCGGATCGTCGCCGGTGTGTTCTGTTCGAAGCATTTTTTTCTGTAACTGTCTCCGGGTGACAGACCAAACAGAAAAGGAAATCAGCAGGCACACACCGAAATGCGTTGAAACTGCATAGAGATGCGACTTAAAGTCCGGAGCACCGGGCTTCATCATCTTGTGCCAGGATGTCCAGGCTCTCACTTTTACGGTCTGCTCCTGCAGCACAACGCCGTTAGAATCTTTGAGCGTATAGGTCTGTGCCAGCAAAGGAATCCAGGATGTAATGACCAGTACCAGCAACAGATTCAGAAGGAAACGCCACGAAAAGAAAACCATCCTGCAGCGAAGGATAAAAGAGGCCATGATATCTCCTGCTCTCAATAGACTTCCCGGCACCACTTCCGGTATTCAGGCACTTTTCCCTGCACCACGTTAAAATACAAATCCTGCAGTTTTTTTGTAATAACGCCGGTGGTGCCTTTACCTATGAGACGTCTGTCCACGGATCTTACAGGCGCCACCTGAGCCCCGGTTCCGCAGAAAAAGAGTTCATCGCAAATATACAGTTCTGTTCTTGCAATAGGCCGTTCAACGACCTCAATGCCCAATGCTTCCCGGGCAAGTTCGATCACCGTATTTCTGGTGATACCCACAAGGATATCCGCATTCACGGGAGGCGTAATTAGTTTTCCTCCATGCACCATAAACAAATTCATGGCACTGCCTTCGGCGACGGTTCCGTCCTCACGCAGGAAAATGGCTTCGTGGAAGCCAGCCGATTTTGCCTCCGATGCGGAGAGAGAGGAGTTGATGTAACTTCCTGTGGACTTCAGGCGGGTCGGTATTGCATTGTCCGACAAACGCCTCCAGGAGGACACAGCGACATCAAGGCCTTTTTCTGTGTCGCAGTAGTCACCCAATTTTATGATGTAGCAGCAGAGGCTGGAAGCGACGCCGAGCACTGTCGGTCCGAGAGATTGTTCGGATTTGTAAATAATGGGACGAATATATACGCCCTCTTTGAAGCCGCTTTTCTTCACCAGTTCAAGACAGATTTCTTCGATGGCGGCACCGTCTTCCGGAATGTCCATGCACAGGACTTTTGCATTACGCATCATACGGTCAACATGCTCCGGGAGCCGAAAGATCAGTATATTGTCCTCTTCAACGTTGTAATACCCGCGGATCCCTTCAAAAAGACCTGTTCCGTAATTGAAAGCATGGGTCATAATGCTGATTTTCGCTTCTTCAACAGGCACAAATTTTCCGTTAAAATAAGCAACGGGACCAGGATGCATAGCAGCCATAATGATATCTCCACTATTTGAAACTATTCCCTTGGTAATGGGGAGGGGTTGCAGTATCTGAAGGCCTTTAGTATGCGCTTTTCTTGCGTGTAATGCAAATTACCCGGGAGAGCGGCGCCTTTCTGTCCGCCGGCAAAACCTCAGCACAATGCACCTGAAATCGCCTTAAAACGACCATATCCAGAGTGCTGAAAAGAAGATACTGAACGCAAGCAGGAGTTTTCCGGTGTCCGCCAGGCGCTGGTTCAGAATGGCTCCTTCCTGCACCCAGACCCGCTTGATGAGGCAGTGTCCCGGAACACATAAAAGGAGAACCGCCAGACAGAGCACAACAGTCGGATCATGCCATACCAGCAGCAGCGGCACACCCGCCAGTGCCAGATATAAAGACACGGCATATTCCCATTTTGCAAACGTCTTTCCAAAGCGTACCGCCGGCGTTTTCTTGCCGCTTTTTAAATCCTGTGCGTAGTCTCTCAGGTTGTTGACGCTGAGGATTGCAACAGACAGCAAACCGGTTGAAAAGCCTATCAGAACTGCCGGTATGGAAAGAAAGTGCGCCTGAACATAGAAAGTTCCCCCTGTTGCAACAGGACCGAAAAAAACCAGAACAAATAAATCGGCTATACCCAGATACCCCAAAGGCCAGGGCCCTCCAGTGTAAAGCACAGCGAAAAGAAGGGAGAGAAGACCTATCACCAGAATAGGAATCCCACCCCGCCATACGAGGTACAATCCCGGTATCGCGGCTGAAACCAGAACGCAAGCAGTTGCAAAAAGCATTTGTCCCGGTGTTACCCAACCGGCCTGGGTCGCCCGTACGGGCCCCAGCCGTTCTCCCTCATCTGCTCCTTTCAGGCAGTCATAATAATCGTTGGCGTAATTTGCGCCGATTTGAATCAGCAGAGCACCCGCCAGAGCCGCCAAAGCGGAAAGAAAATGAAAAGAGTCTTCCTTCCAGGCAAAAACAGTCCCGAGTATCACCGGAGCGGCGGCAGCGGGCAGAGTGCGGGGACGTGCTGCTAAAAGCCATATTTTCCAACTGAGTCCTTTTTGCTGTGTCATAGGCACGGCAGTCAATTCCTTTATCGGTCATTCGCTATGTGACAAATCGCAGTGCATATGCCATTTATGATACGATTATTTCCAATAGTAAATAAACGATTATCCTTATTTGTTTTCCCGTTCGTTATTTTCATTTATCAGATATAAAGGATAGCGCCATGAAACTTTTGATTTTAAAACTGATCGCCCTGCTTCTTCTTCTCGGAGGCGCCCTGATGCTGGGTATGGCGCTTAATCTGGATCAGGCGTGGAGTGTCTACAACCAATGCCTGGGTTACTGGCCTGCCGTTGAAAATGGTACCCCCTATTTCGGAATCCCCGGTATTTTTCTGGGTGCTTTCATGACACTGCTTGGTCTTTATGCCTTTTTACCGCGCATTCCTTCCGCCAAAAACAAGTACATCACCTATGCGGGTGATCAGGGTACTGTCATGCTTGAGTTGGCACCCATGCGCAAGTCCCTTTTAAAAATTCTGGGGAAGATGGACGAAATTGCAAAGATCAAGATCCAGCTGCGTCCGGATCGTCGCAGGCAGCATGTTTGTGTTACCGCCAATGTCATTCTGAACAGCCGCAAAGACTTCAGCAAAGAAGCGGATGCGAAAACGATCGCCCGGTGTCTTTCTGTTGCCTGCAGGGAAGTGCTCGGTTTCGAAGGAATCAGCTCTGTAGTGGTGAATGTTCGCGGTATCAGGCTTAATCCTGCTGAAACCGAAAAAAAAATTCGAAAACACCTCAGTGAGCTGGACGCGCAGAAAGAAGCCGTAGCATCGCCGCCTGCTAATGGATCGGATGCCACCGCTGCAGAAAAAGAATCCGAGATTAAAGAACAGCCAGAGGCATCTTCAGACACAACCACGCCTCTGAAAGAAACCCCGGCAATTTCTGAGAGTCCCGCCCCTGTGGCGGCACCTGCTCCTGCTGAAGAACAAAACGAAGCATCATCCGAACAGGAAGAACCGCCCGTTGCTGACGTTAGCTCCGATACGGACAATGCTCCCTGCTGCTGTGCATCAGCTGCTGAGGATGACACACCGGAAGAAGCTGATAATGCGGACACCCTGCCGGAAAGCCCTGCGCCGGAAGAGGCTGCAGAAAATGAAGCTGTCGGCACCTGTGCAGCCGATGATACAGTTTGTGAAGAATCATGCCCGGAAACACTGCCTCCGCTGGCTTCCGAAGAGGAAGATATTCCTGATGCCTTGCCTGAAGCAGTGAACAGTGATGATTCCGAAGCGGAAGAAAAGAACTCAGGCACATCCTGGCAATAAGTGTTTGCTTTTATTTTTGGATTTTTTCCTGAAAAAAGAAGGTTTTATGCATACGAAACGAATCATTCCCTGTCTGGATGTGGTGGACGGACGTGTCGTAAAAGGTGTCAAGTTCCTTGGACTGAGAGACGCCGGAGATCCTGTTGAAATTGCACACCGTTACGACGAAGAAGGCGCCGATGAACTCGTCTTTCTGGATATCCGCGCTTCTACAGACAATCGTGCTACACTCGTAGACGTCGTGGAACGAACAGCCGCCGGGCTAACCATTCCGTTATGTGTCGGCGGCGGGATCCGCACGCTTGACGATATTCAGCGGATTCTCGATGCAGGTGCCAGTAAAGTATCGATCAATACACCGGCGATTGAACGGCCGGACTTGATTAACGAGGCGGCAGACCGTTTCGGTTCAAGCTGTCTGGTTGTGGCAATAGATGCAATAGAGAAAGACGAGACATCGGGCGGTGGCTATATTGTAAAAAGCCATGGCGGCCGGGATGGCGGACGTACGACATCCCTGGATCCGGTCACCTGGGCGCAGGAAGCAGAATCCCGGGGTGCCGGCGAAATTCTCCTGACATCCATGTCACAGGACGGTGTAAAAGCCGGCTATGACATCGCTCTTACACGACTCGTTGCCGATGCTGTTAAGGTGCCCGTCGTCGCAAGCGGCGGCGCAGGCAGTTTGGAACATCTGCGGGCTGCTCTTCAGGAAGGCGGTGCCGATGCCGCCCTGGCAGCATCCATTTTCCACTTCCGTGAAGTCACCATCAGGGAAGCCAAACAATATCTTCACAGCAAAGGTATTTCTGTGCGCCTTTAACTTAAACATGCAACTGGAAGGACTTACTTTTATGAAAGGGCTCGAACAACACGTACGCTGGTGGCGACGCTCCGCCTTCTTCTGAAATGCGTGTCTGGAACAGATATCCAGCGCCACGGTTGTTTATTCTCTTTAACTAAAAGGAATCCTTTTTATGTTAATCCCCTCTCTTGATGAGTTCCGGCGGCTCGCCCATCAAAACGCCATTATCCCCGTCTACAAAGAAATTCTGGCGGATCTTGAAACACCTGTAACGGCTTATTTGAAATTGTCCCGCTATACGCCCTGCTCTTTTCTGCTGGAAAGTGTGGAGAAGGCGGAGAACATCGGACAATATTCATTTATTGGTGCCAATCCCTCCACTGTTTTCCGGTCAAAAGGAGAAGCGGGTGTATTGATTGAAAACGGTGTGGAGCACCCCTTTACATCGGCAAGCCCTCTGGATCGTCTGAAAGACTACATGGCTCAATATAAGCCCGTTTCTGTTCCCGGGCTCCCTGCGTTTCACGGCGGTGCAGTCGGCTACGTTTCTTATGACGAAGTGCGTCACTTTGAAAAACTGCCGGAAGAAAATCCCGATACACTCGGGCTCCCCGATCTCTATTTCGTCATTACCGATACTCTTGTCATATTCGACCACGCAAACAACAAAATAAAAATCGTTTCCAACGCCCATGTACAGGATAATCCCGATGCAGTGTACAACGAGGCTTCCCGCAAAATCTCAGAAATTGAAGAGCGTCTTCGCGGTCCCCTTGTCGTTTCAACGGAACGTCTGCACAGCGCACCTACGGAGCCTCTGATTTCTTCCAACTTCACCCGGGAATCATTCTGTGAAGCAGTTGAAAAAGCCAGGGAATACATCCGGAAAGGCGAAATATTTCAGGTTGTTCTGTCACAGCGGTTTAAAAGAGAAGTGGGTATCAGCCCTACCAATCTTTACCGTGCCCTGCGTTGCATTAACCCTTCCCCGTATATGCTGCTGCTTCAATTCCCCGACTTTGCTCTGGTCGGATCGAGCCCGGAAGTAATGACGCAGGTCAAACATGGCCGTGCGATGGTGCGTCCCATCGCAGGCACGCGACGCCGCGGCATCACGCCTGAAGAGGATCTGGCTCTTGAAGCGGAGCTGCTCGCTGATGAAAAAGAAATCGCTGAACATGTTATGCTTGTCGATCTGGGAAGAAATGATCTGGGCAGGATCAGCGAGCCGGGCACAGTGGAGCCGGTACCGCACAAATATATGGTCATTGAGCGGTACTCACACGTGATGCATATTGTGAGTGAGGTAACGGGAACGCTTAAAAAAGACTGTTCGGCACTGGATGCACTTATTGCCACTTTCCCCACAGGCACCGTAAGCGGAGCGCCCAAAATTCGCGCCCTGGAGATCATAGAAGAACTGGAGCCGGAGCAGCGTGGCCCTTATGCAGGAGCCTGCGGCAGTATTTCCTATTCAGGAGATATGGACACCTGCATTCTGATCAGAACCATGGTTGTTAAAGACGGACATGCCTATATTCAGGCCGGAGCGGGAATTGTTCATGACAGCAATCCCGACAAAGAATATGAAGAAACCGTAAACAAAGCCAAAGCACTTATGAAAGCGATTGACTTTGCTGAAAAAGGGCTCGAGCCATGATCATAATTATCGATAACTATGATTCTTTCACCTACAATCTCCTGCAGCCTCTTGCCGGATTGAAACAGGAAATGCAGGTGGTGCGCAATGATGCGCTTACGGTAGAAGCCCTGAAAGAAATGAAGCCGGATAAGATCCTTATCTCTTCCGGTCCGGGAAACCTGAAAGATACAGGCATCTGCCTGGAAGTCATCCGTGAAATGGGAGAATATACACCCATATTGGGCATATCTCTGGGCTGCCACTGCATCGCCCGGCAATTTGGCGCAGAACTGATTCCGGCGGATACGATTATGCACGGTAAAAACAGCGATATTTCCCACGGCGACACCGCTTTATTTAAGGGAATTCCTTCCCCCTTTTCAGCGACATGCTACCATTCACTGCTTGTTGACCGGGCCTCTCTTCCTGCCTGCCTTGAGGTCATTGCCACAGACGCAAAAGGGTCTGTTATGGGAATAGCCCATCGCTCCTTCCCTGTTTTCGGTGTGCAGTTTCACCCTGAAAGCATTCAAACGCAGCATGGCGGTCTCCTTCTCCGGAACTTTGTGGGCCTTTAGCATTTTTTCAATCTTGCCCGAACAGACCCTTTTGCTCTTTTCAAATGCTGTTAATTAATGAATGAAAGTTGCTGCCCGTCGTCCAGTTGTATGAAAGCAAGTTTATTCATCCTCACAGCAATTTGAAAGGAGGGCCCCAGCATGAAGGCTTTCACCCATTCTTTATTAACTTTTTTGATTGTGACGATTGCCTTTGCCGCCAGCTACGGTGCGGACGACTTTGTTGTTCACGGTCGTGTCAGTTTTGATACCGGCGGTTTTATGGTTAAAAATGCCTCTGAAACCGACTGGGCCCTTGCGGCTGTGAATACTATGGTTCTTCCGGGCGACACCGTTTGGGTTGATGAAGAAGGAACTGCAGAAATTGAATTACCCAATTCCTCTTTTCTGCGCCTGTCGGACGGAAGTAAAGCGGAAATCACTGCGCTCCCGCCCAATGCCCTGCTGAGAGGATGGGTCGGCTCCTTTTATGTTCATCGCCTTTCCCGCAGTGCGGGAGCTTTCACGCTGACCACTCCCTCCGCCACTACAACCATTGCTCCGGATTCCATGGTGCGCATCGATGTCAATGCGGAGGGCGGCACAGCCGTGTCTGTCCGCTGGGGCAGCGCCACGGTCCAGGCGCCGCAGGGCGATGCTGTCACTGCCACCGAATCGAACCGCGTCTGGGTAGATCCCGGCTACCTTCCCTCTAATCCCACGCCATTTGATCGTAATGTCACAGACGCTTTTGACAACTGGAATAATGACCGCGCCCGGCTGCTTGCTGAAGGTGCAAAGACCATTCCCCGCGAGATTTACTCTGAAACAGCGCCCAGCGTGGGTTCCTATGATCTGGCACGTTACGGCGATTGGGTGATGGTGGACAACAGGAGCTACTGGCGGCCTACGGTTGTGGTCGACTACGTTCCTTACCACTACGGCTGCTGGAACTACATGCCCGCTGTTGGTCATGTATGGGTGGATGAGTATCCGTTCGGGTACATAACAAGCCACTACGGCAGATGGCGGTACACCGCCAGTTACGGTTGGCTCTGGTCATATGACCCGGTGTGGAGCCCCGCCTGGGTTGCCTCCGTTCACGTTTCAAACTATCACGTCTGGGCGCCCGTCGATTATTACAACCGGCCTGTCTTTGTTACCGGCGGCACCTTTTTTACCATTGGCGGCGTTTCATTCTGCAGCTACGGCACCAGTTATGTATCTTCCTCCTACCTGTATTCAGGGCCGGGTTATATCGGAGTCCCCAACACGACTATCATCAATGTGTTCAACACGACACCATCCCGGGAGATTAATATCTGGAATCTGAGTCCTCATGCGCACCGCCGCCCGGCCATACCCTGGCAGGGAGGTATTCTTGCGCAGGAACGTGATTATAATCCCAGGCGCTCCATTCGCGGTTTTAGTGGAAACACGGAGCTTACGCTTGCCTCTCGTGACCGTGTCGAACGCTTGGAAAGAGCACTCAACCGCGATTCCTTCGCTCCACGACGTGAAACAGCTGCCCGCCAATCCGAGCGCACTACGCTCCAGAATCGTTCAGTTGCGGCAATGCCCAGAAGCGTCCGGATGAACCAGAGCGAGCAAACCTATCGCCCCAGGGGTGAACAGGCAGGAGGCCGGGGAGACACTGCCCGCTCTCTTGTTCCTGAATCAGCGCGTATCGGCCGTACTCCTTTCAGCCCCGGCGACAGACAGCGCGATTCGAATACAATGGAGGCACGCAGTACCACTGCTGCACCGCAGCGTGGCACTGTGAATACGGATTCAATGAGGCAGCCCAGAAGCGCTGCAGGCCGCCAGAAAGGAACTGCGGGCACACAAGGTACCAGAGGCGGGATAAGAACAAATCCCACCAATGTTGCCGTGCGTGACCTTGATACGGCAGCGCCTGCGCCCAGAGGAAGCGGCCAACTGCAGCGTACCCCTGTGAGAGAAAGCCAACCAGTCCCCCGAAGCGGACGTGGCGCTGCGGAAAATCCGCGCAATACGCCGGCGCCTCCTGCGGCAACTACGGGCAGACAGGCTCCGGAAGCACGCCCGATTCCCACAGGCACCAGAACAGCACCCGCCCCGACTCCGCCAACCCGCTCTATGGCACCTTCTGCATCGACTGCGCCGTCTACACGTCCTGCGCCAACTCATACAGTGCCCGCTCCCTCAGTTCGCACCGCTCCGGCGCCTTCAGTGCGTACAGCTCCGGCTCCGGCGCCCTCGGTTCGCACCGCTCCGGCGCCTTCAGTCCGTACAGCTCCGGCTCCGGCGCCCTCGGTTCGCACCGCTCCGGCGCCTTCAGTCCGTACAGCTCCGGCTCCGGCACCTTCGGTTCGCACAGCTCCGGCTCCGGCACCTTCGATTCGCACAGCTCCAGCGCCTTCAGTGCGTTCCATGCCTGCACCTTCAGTGCGCACAGCTCCAGCTCCGGCGCCTTCAGTACGTTCCATGCCTGCACCCAGCGCGCCCAGAATTGCACCTGCACCATCCGTACGTTCTGCACCAGCGCCCAGTGCGCCTTCAGTACGTTCCATGCCTGCACCCAGCGCGCCCAGAATTGCACCTGCACCATCCGTACGTTCTGCACCAGCGCCCAGTGCGCCCCGTGGTTTCTCTTCTCCGTCTATCAGTACCCGCTCCATGCCAAGCGCCCCCAGCGGATTTTCGACACCATCCGTCCGCTCTGCTCCTTCCGGGGGCTCTGTTCGGCGCGGACGTTGAAGGTACACACATTTAAACTCAACAGGCAGGATCAAATAATATGAAAAATTTAAAAACACTGTCTTTTCCTGTTATGGCTCTCCTTCTGGCTGTGGCACTGTCGGGCTGTCCTTCAGGCAAAGAATCTGAATACAATCTGGGGTTCAATGTCGGCTTTTTGAATGACGCCAAGTACTGGGAAGGCTTTGACGACAGTTACGAAACGGTCCCTGACGGGCCTATCTTTTATGCTGGTGCCTCTATCCCTGAGCTAACAGACGGCAGTTACGACGCCGGATACTGGGACGGCATCTGGTACGCCTATAATGACGGTTATTTCGTCTGTTACGATTATGCTTTTATGATCGGGTTCAGTGAAGGCTATGATGCCGCCTATCAGAAAAACTGGAAATCCTTTCTTCTGCAAGACAGTCATCCTGAATATTTGGACGGAAGTTTTGAAGACGGATACAACGATGGATTCACAGAAGGAAGCGTTTTTGGCGCGGACGACTATAAAAGAAAAGCGCCCTTTAACTGGCAGGACGCTCTTTGGGATTATCGGGACAACATAGATGTGTATCTGGATGAACTTGGCTTCGGTACCGGAGAATGGGGTGATGTATTTCTGTACGAGTATGGAACTGACCCCCATGAGTTTTACAAAACGAAAAACGCCGCGGCCTCCGGGACTGCCACGCGCCTTCTTTTTCAGAAAAACAATGGCGGACGAGGGCTCCGCGGAACAGCACTGCAGGCTAAAGCAGCGGTGAATGCAGCCGCACCAAAAGCGGAAGAACTGGAGATACCCGCTCTTTCCTACCGATCCCTGCCCGGCCGGATCCAGCAGTCTCTGCCAACCCGTACTCTTTATGTTGACCGCCGCCAGGGCACGGAGTCTCATTTAAACACAACCTGGTTGCAGCGTATCAATGCTTATAGAGATGCAATCGGGAAAAACAGCGGAGAGTGAAACATTTTTACCCGTTCAGTTGTATTCCAATTAACAACGGTTATTATTTCTTCAACTGAACAGGGCACCACCTGCCTGATTTTATAGAGCCCTCCGGGCATGAACTGATGCCCGGAGGGGTTTTCTCAAAAGTGCTTACACACTGAAGATTCAGGCATAATTTTGACCCGCTACCAGGATAGATTCCGTGCAACAACGACGCTTACTTGTTTTAGATGCTCTCCGAGGTTTTTTCATCCTTTTTGTCATATGCATTCACGCCGTGAGCGGCGTTATTTATGGCAACAATGCCCAGGCATTGGAAAATGTACCGTTATGGCAAATCATCCTTTTTGCGCCTTTGCTGCTGATTTCCACGTGGGCGCCTATTTTTGTGGTGATATCCGGAATGGCGCAGGCCTATGTGTTAAGCGGACTGATTCTTTCCAAAAAAGCCGCAAATGCCCTCTCCCTCAGGAACTTTTTTGGCGGTGTCCTCGTCACCAGCCTGTTTTTATACCTGCTATCGCTGGTAAATATGGCGTTTTTCCATCATCCGATGGACTATGCAGGTGAATTCCGCTATACCTTTTTGACGGGAGCATTGCATGCCGGACATTGGGTTCCCTTTGACATGCGTCTGCTTTTTTACAACGATGCGCTTTCCATGATTTCGATTAACGGACTACTGGTCACCTGTATCCTGTATTTCCTATGGAAAATCAACTGGATTCCTCGAACAAGAAAAGCCTCTCTGCTGTTACTGGGTGTTGCCGCTTCTTTTTTCGCTCTTTCACCGCTGCTGCACCAGAAATTGGATCCGATTTTTCTGACAGCCGTTGAAAATGGTCATGCAGGAACAGCGTTTTTCCTGCGATTCTTCGTGGGCATAGGATTTTCCACATTCCCTTATGCGGCATACGGTCTGACGGGTGCCATTTTAGGTCTGTTTCTTGCAAAACGCAAGGAAGAAATAAGGTTGCGTCGTGACGGATACCGTGCTGCTACGGCGATGGTCCTCTCTTCCGTCGTACTCATGGGCATCACCGGATTTGCTCCCAAAGATGTCATTCATCACCCGTACCCCTTTAAAATGCAGCTTCTGGTACTGGGCACCATCCTGCTGACTTGCATCTGGCTTATACTTAAGTTGGAATACTTCACTGAAGAACAGCGTGCCTACAGAGCTAAAAAAACGGTGTGGCTCCGCCGTTTTGGCTTGCTTGCCCTCACCATTTTCTGTTTTGAAAGCGTTCTCTCCATGCTGTTCAGCAAGGCGTACTGCTTTCTATGGGGCTTCGATGAAGCCTTTCCCAAGACAGCCCCGCACATTTTGTTTTTTCTCGCTTTGAATGTGCTGTTCTGGACATTCGTTCTGAAATTCTGGGAAAAAATCAATTTCAAATACAGTATTGAATGGTGGATTTCCTGTCTGGCCGGAATTGTACGTGGCCGCCCTTCGGCAAGATTACAGGCAGATGCTGTTCTGTACAAGCCCTGCCTTCTCCCGGAACCTGTCGCCTCGCCATGTCCTGCAGGTCTGGAAAACCGATAAGCCGCTCTGCTGCCACGCTCTGTATCGTTCCTCAGCTGCGCCTAAACGCCGGCGCACTGACTCCCCAGTTCCTGATCATGTAGTCCCGTGCTTCACCGCATGCATAGATTGAGCCGGTAATTAAAAGCGGTTTTTCGGGGGAAGCTTCTCTTTTTCCCGCCTCCAGCGCCTCGGCAAGAGAAGGTACAATTATACATTGAGCGGAATCGGCAAATTGACGGAGCGCTGTTAAAGGAAGACTTCTTTCACCGGTGTAACAGGTTAAAATAAGGGGCCGAGCAATTCGCTTCAGCAAGGCAAGCATCGTCGCCGCGTCTTTATCGGATGACACAGCAAAGACTGCGGTACAGTTGTCTACGGCTTCCACCAACGCGGCGCAACCTGCCGGATTATGAGCAACATCCATGAGTACAGGTGGTGAATCCAGGAGCCTTTCCAGCCGACCCGGCCACACCGCTTTTTCCAGTCCCGAAATAATAGCGCTGTCCGTCAGCCGTGGAAAATCTGATTGAAGCTGTAAAGCCACGGTAAGTGCAATGGCAGCATTTTCGATCTGATGCATTCCGGCAAGCCCTAGCTGCACATTTTCAAATACTTTGCCGTTCCCCCGGTACGTTAAAACAGGCGTTAAAGGAGAGCCTCCTTTTTCCGCTTCATATTCGATCCCCCATCGAAAAAGCGGCACAGCGCGGGCAGCGGCCTCCTGTTCAATTACCCGCTGTGCTTCCGGATCAATTCTGCCCAGCACAGCCGGGATATTCTTTTTTAAAATACCTGCCTTTTCAAAAGCGATCTCTGCCAGAGTGCTGCCAAGATAACGTGTATGATCCAAAGCGATATTGGTAATGGCACAAATGCGGGGCTGCACCACATTGGTTGAGTCAAAGCGACCGCCCATGCCCACTTCTAATAATGCCACATCGACTTTTTTCTTTTGGAAACAGTAAAAAGCCATGGCGGTATTCGCTTCGAAATAAGTGGGGACGCAAAGAGCGCGCGCAGACATGAGCTGGCACCAGTGCGCTGACTCTTCCAGTGTGGCATTACAGACAGGCACTGCATCAATGAGAAAACGCTCAGTCACGTCAAGCAGGTGCGGGCTTGAAAAACGTCCTGTCCTGTATCCGGCTGCAAGAAGCATGGCGTCCAGAAATGCAAGAACGCTTCCTTTTCCATTGGTGCCGCCTACATGTACTACCGGGCAACTGTATTGCGGCTCTCCCCCTTCTCTTAGGATGGCTTCAATGTTGGAAAGTCCGAGTTTAATCCCATGCAGTATTAAACTATCCAAGTACTCACGTGCAGCCAGCGCATCCGAAGGCTCTGCGACAAGCCCGGTACCCCCATCGGAAAGGTCATTCTGCATAAAAATCAGGCGCTTTCTTCAATGGTTTCAGCTCCAGACAGACTGACATTATCGGGGTAATACAAAATACGGTGGCAGTGCTGGCAGGTGTGCACCTTTTCGCTGCCCATAATTTCATTGACAATTTGCGGACGAATGGTCATAAAACATCCGCCACAGGATTCTGCATTCAAAGGCACCACAGCGGGGACACGTACTTTTCGAATCCGCTCATACAAACTGAGCAGTTGGGGCTCCACTTCCTCTTTGAGCTCGGGACGTTTCGCCTGCAGTGCTTTGCGGTGCTGTACAAGTTCGGCAAGATCAGCGTCTATCGCTGCGCATTCGGCATCCAGTTTGCTGATCTCCCCTTGCACCCGTGTTTTATCTTCTTCTAATTTTGCCAGAGCTTCCTCATGGGCATCCATGAGTACAAGGACTCTTTCTTCCTTATTGCTGATCTGCTTTTTCTGCATTTCTATTTCATGAAGCACCGCTTTATACTCTTCATTTCTTTTGATATCCGGAAGCTGACCTTCATACTTTTTTATTTTTTCCTGCAGCTGTTCAATCCCGGCTTCGCACTCACGCTGCTCCGCCTGAATCTTCCGGCAATGTTCTTCGCTGTTTTTTATTTCTTCAGCAAGCCTTTCCTTCTGAATGAAAAATTTATCTTTCTGCCGTGGCAGTTCTTTTTCTTTTTGGATACAGTCCGCGATATTCGTATCCAGCCTTTGAAGTTTCAGTAAGTTGATCAAGATCAGACACTCCTTGCCGACTCTGTTGGAACAAAAAAACCGCAACCCTGAAAGAGTTGCGGCTGATCGAAGACGCTTGGGGCATCCCATTTAAAGAACGGGGTTCCGCCAACGGAACATAAAGAGGCGCGCAGCCGCCCTGATTCAGGGCCGCACGGCCGTATTGGCAGATTTATGGGCATGGACGCAGTATTCATTCTTTTTCTGAATTCTGGTAAAACGCTTTTCGCTGCGAATGGAATTTCTTCAACTGTAACTGCATATCAACATACCATGCAGTAAAACCTGATGACGTAAAAGTATAGCAGAAAAAAGAGAACAAAAAAAAATATGTGATCCAACATTGCAGGGCGGATTCAAGGCTGAAATGCAATTCTTGAATCCGCCTTACGACACAAACATCGGATAATCTTGTTTAACTACCCTGAAGACAGGCATAATGACCGGCATAAGTATCTTTTTTCTGTTCTCAATAAGGAGAGAAAACATGGTGCCCTTACTTACCCGGCGCGACTTTTTGAAAATCAGTGCTGCAGGGATCGCAGCCGCCGCGTTGCCTGTGCCCTCTGTTCTGGGCGAGCCCCGGAAAACCGGTTCCTTTACCTGGGCAGGCATCAATGACTTGCATATAAAAAACCGGGACTGCCTTCCTTATATTTCACGTGTAGTAGCAGCACTTAACGATAATCCGGCTGTTAGTGGCGTTGTTGTTTTGGGCGATCTGGCAACAATGGCGCAGCCGGAAGAACTGCGCCTTGCGAAAGAAGCCTTAAAACCTCTGAACAAGCCCTGCTATATTCTTCCGGGAAATCACGATATCGGCCCGGAAACCGAAGGCGCTCTGAAACGTTTTAATGATATTATCGGTCCGGAGCACTGGCTTCTTGAGTGGGAACATTGGACATTTCTTGGATTTAATTCCTGTGTCGGCGCTAAGAGCGACGTTATTCTTCCGGAATCCGAAATAAACTGGCTGCGGGACCAGCTGATTTCCATCGATTCTGAACGGCCGCTGGCGCTTTTTTGCCATCATCCCCTGAATCCTCATTCAAAAGCTTATCGCATCATTAACGGTGATGAAATACTGGATCTGTTTTCGCATCACGCCTTACGGCTGGTTTCTTCCGGACACTGGCATGGGAACCAGGAGGAATCTACCGCGCAGCACTTGTTTACTACGACTGCCTGCTGCTCCTCTACGAGAGACAACTTTGACAAAACTGCAGCGAAGGGATACCGCTTATTTCACTTTGGAGAAGACCGTGCAGACACCGAGTTCGTCGAAGTCCGGTAACCCCTGCCCTCCAAGAGTGTTCAGCCTTTTCTTATCGCCTCGTTAGGGTATTGATAAGTCCGTTTTTTAAAAAAACTGACGGTCCTTTTTCTCCTTTCCGCTTCCCGGGCAATTTGTATTTGAGGTCCGTTTTGTAGTAAAATTCTATTATATTACTCAGGATTTAATGAGTCTTTTCGGAGGCGTAATGAAACACTCCTTCGAACGATTCGTGTTCACGTGCGGGAGGGAAGGTTCTGCTTTGTTTATTTGTTTTTTTATGAACCTGCTTGACGATCAGATGACTTTCCATGACTATTTTCCTGAACTTTCAAAGAAAACTTTTTGCAGGCATTCTGCTTCTTACCGTGCCTGCTGCGCTTCTTTTCTGGCAGCTGTCCCATCCTTTTACTGAGGCATACCTCATTGGCCTTGCAGCAGCACTCATCAGCCTGTTGCTGAAATTCAGGCTTGCCCACATGACGCTGAAGCGATTAACCTACACCTTGCCCTGGCATAGCCTTTGTTCCATGTCTCTGTATATGATGGCTTTATACGGCGGCTACAAAATTCATGCGAAACATTTACTTGGACTTGCAGGGGTCTCTATTGCGCTCGGGCTGGTGCTGCTTGTCCTTTTTTTTCTGGGGCTTACAGAATTGGATTTACTGGGCACCGGACACCACAGTTCGGTTTTTCGTACCGGTCATCGGAAGGATGAGAAATAATGGAAGATCTGGGACACCGTCTGGTCTGGCATTATATACCCTTCACGAATCTGGAGATCCCTTTCGGCGGAGTTAATATTCTTACTTTCGCCAATACCGCTTTTGTCTTTGTTGTGGCACTCGGTCTTCTGTGGCTCGGAGCAAGAAAGCGGGAAACCATTCCCGGGCGCGGACAGATGCTTTTTGAATTTCTGATTCAGACTTTCCGGGATATGCTGGAACCGTCGGTTAAGCAAGAACATCTTCGCATTGCCCGTCGCAGCCTTCCGGTCATCATGTCTCTTTTTTATTTTATTCTGGTTTCCAATGCAATCGTGCTGCTTCCTATTCCGCATGTGGAAGAGCCTACAGGAGACCTTAACTGCACTTTTGCTCTGGCAGTTGTGGCAGTAACCTATGCGATTTTATCAGGCATCCGTCAATCCGGCCTCAAGGGTACTTTCGGGGAATTCTGCGGTCCTTTCTGGCATCAGGAAAATCAGAGTGGCTGGGGTTTTTACGCGGGGAAATTATCCGCCCTGTTTTTTTTCCCCCTTCGTATTCTTGAGGAAATCAGCCGGATGATTTCGCTTTCCTGCCGACTGTTCGGAAACATTTTTGGCGTTGCCATCGTCATTGCAGTGGTATCATCCATTACTTACTACGTTATGGTTCCCCTTGCGCTGTATGGCGTTCTTGTTGTTTTTGAAGCGGGCCTACAGGCATTTGTATTTGCCACATTGTCGGTCACCTATTTATCATCAGCAGTAAATCCTCACTAACTAAAGGAGAAGTTCTAAAAATGAATGGAAGTATTTTTGTTACATTCATGCAATCCGTCGCTGCTCAGGCTGAAGCAGCTCAGGCAGCGCAGGGCGTTTCAGGCATGGATCTCAGAGTTATTTTTGCCTGTATCAGTGCTGCACTGGTAATGAGTCTTGCCGCTCTTGCAACCGGTTTAAGCGAAGGTCTTGCTACGGGAAAAGCAGTGGAAAGCATCGGGCGCAATCCTGAATCGGCGGGCGGGGTAACCCGTGCCTTAGTCATCGGCCTCGCCATCACAGAAGCTGTTGCCATTTATGCACTGCTGATCGCTGCCATGATCCTTTTTATGGTCATTGACTGATCCGTTATTTCTGTCTGCACGCATGTTAACGCTTAATTTCACAAGTGTTGTTGCGCTGGCTGTTTTTCTTATTTTTTTAAGAATTGCCAGTCGTATTTTCTGGCGTCCCATGATTCGTCATATGGTGCGCCGGGAGCGGCTTTTTGCCGTTCAGGAAGAGAGCATCCAGCAGCAGCTATCTGATGCCAAAGCACTGCAGGAACGCATACAGCAGCGATTGGATCAGAAAAAAAAGATTTTGAGCCATGACGTGGATCTGAAACTTCAGCAGGCCCATTCCAGTCGGCGGTTAATGCTCGCATCAGAAAAGAATAAAACCGAGCAGCATCTGGTACAGCTGCATGATCAGATGCAGGAGTACCTGGAAACAGAACGGCGCCGTTTTGCGGAAGCCCTCCCGCGCCTTATAGAGGAGATGGATCTCCGCTTTCAACAAGGGGGGCCGCATTTATGAAAAACCAACGTATTTTCTTCGCTTTTTTCTGCATCGCCTATGCGCTTTTGTCTGCAACAGGGATATTCCTCTTCGGCCGCCCCGGCTATTCCAAAGAATATCTGGCAAACAATCATGAGGATCACAAGCGTTATCTGGCTATCAGCAAAAACCCTCTTTATCAGAAATATTGTGAGCGCCCGCTACTGAACCCGCTGGATCAGCATCTCCAGAAAGAAGCGGATTTTGCCGCAGCCTACACTGCCCGCCCGGCATTCAGAGCTGAACGTATGCGCATGTTTTTGTATGCGATATGGTTTAAAGTGCTGAATGCCCTGTTTCTCTTTATCCTGTTTGTTCGTTTCGGGCTGCCGATAGCCCGCACTTTCCTTGACTCACACATTCATCAAATACAGACAAAAAAAGATACTTTGGAAGACGAACTTGCCAGAGCATCTTCCCAGGCTGCTGAAAGCCGGGAGGCTTTCAGTCATCTGCCCAATCAGGAAGCTGCACTTGAGCAGTCTTTTGATGATCTCTATAAGAAAAAACTGGCAGATATTGAAAAACAAAGTCAGCACGCACTTGAACAACTGGCAATCGATACTGAAAAACGTATTGCGGCTGAAGAGCAGGCTGCAGCTGCTGCAGTACGCCGTGAACTGGTAGATAACGCACTGCATGAACTGGAGAGGAAATACCGGAAAGAACCTTCTCAAGAGCATTTAATTAAAAGTGTGGAACAATTCTGTCAGTATATGGAAATCATTTCATGAGACCGGAGCAAATTGCCGTAAAATACACCCTTGCCTTGCGGGCGACCCTTCATACTGAAGAGGATCTTCATCGCACGGTCGCCACTTACCGGCAATTTATGACAATCTGCGGAAAAGAGCCCGATCTGCTCCGCACTTTAAGCAATTCGATTGTCCCGCTGGATCACAGAAAACAGCTGCTTGAAACAGCGCTAAGCATATGTAATCCCCCGCCCTCATTGACAGCACTGGCATTTTTACTGCTGGAGAGAAACCGTTTTTCTCTTTTACCCGTCATCGCCCGGCAATTTGAACAGCAGATGGATCAGTGGCTCAATCGTGTGGAAGTAGAGGTTATTACAGCCATCCCGCTTTCGGCTGAGCTGTTTCAAAAAGTGCATCACACCATGGAACTGTTTACGAAAAAGACTGTGCGTCTGGTTCAGAGCATTGACCCTGATATTATCGGCGGACTTATCATAAAAATGGAAGGGCTGGCGATGGATTTCAGTTACAGGGCCCGACTGGAAAAACTGAGAGAAAAACTTCTTTCAGAGGGAAGAAAAATTCATGGCGCTTAATCCACGAACAGACGAAATCGTTGAAATCATCCGACGCCAGATCAGTGATTTTATCTGGTCTGCTGAGACGGCTGAAGTTGGCACGGTCATTCAGTCCGGAGACGGTATTGCCCGGATTTTCGGTTTGGATGATGTGGCAGCCGGAGAAATGCTTGCATTCCCGCATGGCGTCAAAGGGATGGCCTATAATCTGGAGTCCGACCATGTCGGCGCCATCCTTTTCGGTGACTATCACAAAGTGCGGGAAGGCGACACTGTCAAAAGAACTGAGAATATCACCTCCGTTCCGGTGGGTGAAAGCCTGATCGGACGAGTCGTAAATGCCCTTGGTGAGCCGGTTGACGGGAGCGGCCCCCTCACTAACACAACCGATCTGCCCGTGGAACGGCTGGCGCCCGGCGTAATCGACCGGCAGCCTGTGAACAAACCGCTGCAAACAGGTATAAAAGCCATTGATTCGATGACACCTATAGGAAAAGGCCAGCGTGAATTGATAATTGGAGACCGTCAGACGGGTAAAACCGCCATCGCACTGGACACCATGATCAATCAGCGCGGAAAAGACGTTATCTGCATTTATGTTGCCATCGGGCAAAAGCAGTCTACCGTGGCACGGCTTATGCAGGAACTCGCCGATCATGGTGCAATGAAACACTCCATCATTGTAACCGCTTCCGCATCGGAACCTGCGCCCATGCAGTATCTTGCTCCTTACACGGGCTGCACTATAGGTGAATATTTCCGGGATAGCGGTAGAGATGCACTGGTTATTTACGACGATCTGTCCAAGCATGCCGTTGCGTACCGTCAGCTTTCCCTGCTGCTGCGTCGCCCTCCCGGCCGCGAAGCATACCCGGGAGACGTTTTTTATCTTCACAGCCGTTTGCTGGAGCGTGCGGCGGCTCTGAGTGAGGAAAAAGGCGGGGGCACCCTTTCCGCCCTGCCCATTATAGAGACTCAGGCGGGCGACGTTTCCGCTTATGTTCCGACGAACGTCATTTCCATTACGGACGGACAGATTTATCTTGAATCCTCCCTTTTCCACGCAGGGATCCGGCCCGCCATTAACCCGGGCATCAGTGTCAGCCGTGTAGGCGGAGCGGCGCAGGCGGATGCCATGAAAAAGGTTTCCGGTCCTCTTCGTTTAAATCTTGCCCAATTCCGCGAACTGCAGGCTTTCGCGCAGTTCGGCAGTGAATTGGATAAGACCGCACAGGCACAGCTGGAGCGCGGTGAACGGCTGGTCGAAATCTTAAAACAGGATCAGAGCAAACCGCTCTCCGTTTCTGCTCAGATTCTGATCATCCGCTGCGCATCCATCGGTCTTTTGGACGACATCGCTGTTCGGGAGCTTGACCGGTTTGAGGAAGAACTATTTGCATTCTTTAACCTGAATCATGAAGCGCTGCTGGAAGAGCTCGCCTCAACCCGACATTTTGACGAAGCTCTTAAACAGAAACTGGATGAAAGCCTGAAGCACTTTAAAGAACAGTTCTTCTGCGGAGAATCCCGGACAGATGGCTAATCTTCAGGAAATCCGGCGACGCATAGGCAGCGTAAAAAACACGCAGAAAATTACCCGTGCCATGAAACTTGTGGCGGCGTCCAAAGTGCGCCATGCCCAAAAAGCACTGGCTACCTCACGCACTTATGCCGCTCATGTGTACTCGTTAGCAGAAGAGATGCTTTTTGAATCGCAGGATTATGCGCATCCTCTTTTGGAAGAGCGCGGAGGAAAAAGTGCCTGCCTTCTTGTAGTCACCTCCGACCGCGGGCTGTGCGGCAGTTTTAATCATTCTTTGTTTCAGGAGGCTGCGCAGTGGTGGCAAACCCACCGCCGGGACAAAGAAGTTTTTATCCATGTCATCGGCAAAAAAGGAATGGACCTTTTTCAACGCAGTCGCATTCCTGTACAGGAATACAGTACAGGCGTGCTGGAAGGCAATCCCGTTCACACTGCAATAGACCTGGTCAATAGCTATATCCGCGGATTTTCAGCGCACCTTTTTGATGAGGTCTACTGTTTATACAGCCGTTTTGCCACTGTGGTCAGTCAGGAAATCTGTCTGGAAAAGATGCTTCCCTGCCGCTTCGAAAAAACAGACACGTCGGCGTTTTCCGACTGGATTATCGAGCCGGACAGGAGAGCCCTTTTGTCCAGGCTGATCACATCCAACCTCGTTGCCCAGCAATACAGGATTCTCCAGGAGTCTCTAGCAAGTGAACAAGGCGCCCGAATGACCGCTATGGAATCGGCAACCAATAACGCCGGTGATGTGCTTGCTTCGTTAACACTCAGTTACAACCGCCTCCGCCAGGATGCCATCACCCGGGAAGTAGTTGAAGTGATCAGCGGTGCATCGAGCCAGGAGTTTTGAGGGATAAAATGAAAACAGGAAAAATCACCCAGATCATCGGACCTGTAATCGACGTCCAGTTTGAGGCGGGCAATTTGCCGCCTATCAACACGGCACTTGAGGTGAGACCTCCCAAAAGTTCGGTGGTCACGCTGGAAGTTGCACTGCATCTGGGAGACAATGTGGTGCGTACCATTGCCATGCAACCGACTGAAGGTCTTTTGCGTCGGATGGAAGTGGTTAATCTTGAACAGCCCATCAGCGTTCCTGTCGGGCGCGAGACGCTCGGACGCATCCTCAATGTGATCGGTGCACCTGTAGACGGACTCGGGGCGGTCAATACAAAAGAACGGTGGCCCATTCACCGCAGTGCACCGGATCTGAAAGATATTAACATCCGCACCGAGATTTTCGAAACAGGCATCAAGGTGATCGATCTGCTTGCTCCCTATCCCCGGGGAGGAAAAATAGGCTTATTCGGCGGTGCGGGCGTAGGCAAAACCGTTCTGATTATGGAATTGATTCATAATGTAGCCATCAACCATGGCGGTTACTCCGTTTTCGCCGGTGTAGGCGAACGAACCCGCGAGGGCAACGACCTCTGGCGGGAAATGAAGCAGTCCGGCGTTCTTGAAAAGGCGGCCCTTATTTTCGGGCAAATGACAGAACCGCCCGGCGCACGGGCCCGTGTTGCTCTGACGGGGCTTACGGTTGCGGAGTATTTTCGTGACGTTGCGGGACAGGATGTGCTTCTTTTTATTGACAATATCTTCCGCTTCACCCAGGCAGGTGCTGAAGTATCGACGCTTCTCGGGCGCATGCCCAGTGCTGTCGGCTACCAGCCTACTCTTTCCACCGAAATGGGTGAATTGCAGGAAAGGATCACTTCCACGCGAAAGGGATCTATTACTTCTGTGCAGGCCGTGTACGTTCCGGCAGATGACCTGACGGACCCGGCTCCGGCAACTACCTTTTCACATCTGGATGCAACCACCGTTCTTTCCCGCAAAATTGTTGAATTAGGCATTTACCCCGCTGTTGACCCCCTTGATTCGACCAGCCGTATTCTGGATCCGCGCTACGTCGGTGAAGAGCACTACCGGATTGCCCGTGACGTGCAAAAAGTACTGCAGCGCTACCAGGATCTTCAGGACATTATTGCAATTCTCGGCATGGACGAACTCTCCGAAGATGACAAGGCAATTGTCGGACGTGCCCGGCGCATTCAGCGTTTCCTGTCGCAACCGAATTTTGTGGCTGAAGAATTCACCGGGATCCCAGGAAAGTCTGTTCCGCTGGAAGAAACACTGCACAGTTTCAAACTGATTCTGGCAGGCGACTATGATCATTACCCTGAGGCGGCCTTTCTCTATTGCGGCGGCATAGAGGATGTCGTTGAAAAAGCAAAAACACTGGGCTCGCATGCATCATGATTCAAACCGGCTCTGCTAAAAGATTACTGCAGGTCGAAATTTGTTCAATGGACAAGGCGCCTGTACGTCTGGAAGCGTCCCTGGTCAAACTAGAAGGCTGTCTGGGCCCCTTTACCGTTTTGCCAGGGCATGCCCCGATGCTTGCCTCCCTGGACATCGGCGTGATGACATTGCATTCTGCCGACGGTGAGCGTTTTTTTTACGCTGTGAATGGCGGTGTGGTAAAAGTCTGTAATGATCAGGTACTCATCCTTCCGCAGAGTTTTGAAGAAGGCGTCGAAATAGATATGGAGCGTGCGCAACAGGCCAAAACAAAAGCAGAAACGATTTTGAAAGAGCGCCATTCTTCCGAGCTGGAACGGATGGAGGTTGTGTTAAAGCGCGCCATAGCGCGTATTCGTGCCAGAAGCTATTCTGAAGGGAAAGTGTGATTTTTCTTTCATCGCTGGTTTCCTGAAGTCCTCTTTTTTTTTCTGCTATACTTTACGGAGGCTTTGTAAAAACATCAGGAACCCAGCGTACTTGCTCTGCCAGGCAAAGGTCTTCGTCTGCCTGCTCAACTAAATTATGGACTTATTTTCATCCACATCCCCAGCTGTCAAAGTCGCGCTTCCTCTGAGTCTGGATAAGGTGCTGACTTGGCTTGTGCCGCCTGAACTGGTCGATAAAGCCAGGCCTGGGATGCGGGCTCTTGTTCCCATCCAGTCCAGAATTGTTTTAGGAATCATTGTTGAGGTGCTCGCAGAAAGCGACGTGCAAGAAGCCAGGACGCTGATTGATATTCCTGATCATGAACCGGTTCTTGATAAAAACCTGCTTCGGCTCTGCAAATGGATCGCTGACTACTATTGCTGCTCCTGGGGCGAAGCGCTTTTTTCTGCGCTCCCTTCTTCGCTGAAGGCGGTGCCCAAAAAACAGTATTACCTCAATGAAAACAAACTGGATTCCGGCAGATTATCAGAAATGCAGCGCAAAATTGTCGGCGCTCTTTATAGACAGAGTCCGCAGACCGTCGTACAACTTTCAAAATCTGTAGGAACAGGCGCTCTGCAAAGCGCCCTCAGATCCCTGCTTTCCAGACAAATCATTTTTGAGGAGCATCTGTTTCAAGACCGCGCCCGCTCCATTCTCACAGAAACACGGGTTTCCCTTGCCGCTGATGCTCCGGGTGATCCTGAAACACTGCAGGCGCTTCAGAAAAAAGCACCAAAGCAGGCGGCACTTTACCTAGAATTGCTGTATGGGGAAAAAGAACAGTCCGCCGATCTCCTCTGCCGGAAGCACAATACAACGAAAAGTACGTTTAAAAGTCTGGAAAAAAGAGGGTGGGTACACTTGCAGGAAACAGAAGTCTACCGTCGCCCTTCTCTGCCCGCCGGTTTTCACGCTAAAGACAAATTCAAACTCAATGAAGAGCAGCTCAACGCTTACAATGCCATGTGCACGCCCCTTTTAAAGCGGGAGTATCATTGCTTTCTGCTCCATGGCATTACGGGATCCGGAAAAACAGAGGTTTATCTGCAAATTATTGAAAAAGCGCTGTCCGTCGGAGGAACAGCGTTGATGCTGGTTCCTGAAATCTCTCTGACGCCGCAGACGGTCGGCCGTTTTTATGCACGTTTCAATCAGGATATCGCTGTTTTTCACAGCGGTCTCAGTGAGGGTGAACGCTACGATGCCTGGCGCCGCACCCGTGAAGGGAAAGTGCGCATTGTTGTCGGAGCAAGATCTGCCATCTTTGCTCCGTTACAGAATATCGGTGTCATTGTTGTCGACGAAGAACACGATCATTCTTATAAGCAGGGAGAAGCACCCCGGTATCACGGCAGAGACGTTGCAATTGTTCGGGCCCGAATGGAAAATGCTCTTTGTGTCCTCGGATCCGCCACGCCGTCGGTTGAGTCTTTTTATAATTCCGAGCAAAAGAAATCTTCCCGGCTTGTACTGCTGAACCGCGCCACTACCAGTTCCCTTCCTGAAGTTCGTATTATTGACATGCGCCGGGAAGTGGCAGAAACTCCGGGACAACTGATTCTTTCCACCGAATTGGAGAAAGCTGTTCAGAAACGTGTTGCGGCGAATGAGCAGGTCATTCTTCTTTTAAACCGGCGCGGCTTTGCACCTGTGGTTCTTTGCCCTGTCTGCGGATGGATACCGGAATGCGATAACTGTCAGGTAAGCCTTACCTATCATCGTGCAGGCGGAAATCTGCTCTGCCATTACTGCAACACAAGCCGCTCCAATCCGCTGGTCTGCGGCCAATGCGCCTTCAATCCCCTTCTTTATCTTGGAGCGGGCACCCAAAAGGCAGAGGACTATCTTGTCCGCTCCTTTTCCGGAGCCCGCGTCGAGCGCATGGACGGCGACACAACATCCGGCAAAGGTGGTCATGCTAACATCCTGGAGCGTTTTGCCCGCCGGGAAATTGACATACTCATCGGCACCCAAATGCTCGCCAAAGGACACGATTACCCGGGCGTAACTCTCGTAGGTGTAATCAATGCAGATGCCGGATTAACCATTCCGGACTTTCGTGCCGCTGAACAGTCTTTCCAGCTTCTTACGCAGGTGGCAGGCAGGGCGGGCCGGGGCAGCCTGGGCGGGGAAGTAATCATTCAGACCCATCGCCCGCAGCACTATGCGGTGCAAAGTGCATCACGCCATGATTATGCTGCTTTTTACGCCCACGAGATCCAACAGCGGGAAGCAGCGGGCTACCCTCCCTTCAGACGTCTGGTTAATTTTCTGATAGAAGGTGAAGACCCTCTGTATACGGAAAAAGCCAGTCTCCTGCTGAGGCGGCTGGCGTTGGCCCAGGCAGATGAAATGGGGTTTCACGGGATTGCTTTTCTCGGACCTGCTCCGGCATCGGTACGGCGTGTCAAAAAAATCTATCGCTGGAATTTCGCCCTCATGTCACGCAGTGCCGCCAGAGTGAACGCTCTTTCCCGAGCGCTCCGTGAAGTTTTTGAAAATAATGCACCGGAAGGCAACATCCGCCTGAAAATAGATCTCGATCCATACGGCATGTTTTAGGTGAAAATGGCTCTGCTCTGCGTCTTTCAGCACAAAAAAAAGGCTTACACCTATGTGTAAGCCTTGAGCATTATTGGTAGCGGGGGCGGGACTCGAACCCGCGACCTTCGGGTTATGAGCCCGACGAGCTACCGGCTGCTCCACCCCGCGTCAATTTCTAAAGGCATTGTATCAGAAAAAAGGAGGCGACATCAAGGGAATTGGGGCAGAATTTCAGCAAAAAACGGTTTTTTTTTGTAAAAATTGAAGTTTTGTGGTTCGAAACCTCTTTATTTTAGTTTCTTTTACCTCTGCAGCCCAACCCGCGATCGATAAGTCTAACCCGCTCAACACTTCGGTCCGTATACAGCGCACTCGTCCCGAGAATCTCATCGCCGAGCATAAGCCGCACATTCCCGCATTCAGTCCCTTCCAGAACAGGAGCTTCCAGGGAGACAGGGGCTGTTATTTCCAAAAACAAACGATCGCTCTCATCTTTGTTGATAAGAGCTGTTATGTCCGAGGCGGCGCGCAGCCCCACTTCTTCTTCCATACTTTTTTGCACAGGAATTGCTTTGCCAATGGACATGCCGGCAAACACCGGCTGCACTCGTGTTATTTTGGCGAAACATTCGTTAAGAATATCACGCGTATGATTAAAACGACCTTCCCGATCGCTTCCCATAAGCACAGCGATCAGGCGGATGTCATTTCTCTTGGCGGTGGCTGTCAAACAGAAGCCTGAAGCCCGAATATAGCCTGTTTTCAGGCCGTCACAGTCCGGCATGCGATCCATGAGTTTATTCGTGCTGGGCCGGGGCGGCGTATTGGGGCGCAAAGCAAATTCCCGGGTACTGGATCGTACAAGCGTCTGAGGGTATTTAAGAGATTCCTTTGCCAGAATTGCCATATCCCGCGCGCTTGTAAGATCGAAGTTCTCGCGGTCTGCAGGCGGTAAGCCATGGACGCTGGTAAAATGCGTGTTTTTCATGCCCAGTTCTTCAGCGCGCCGGTTCATAGCATCAAGGCATGCAGGGACACTGCCCCACAGAGACTCTGCAACAGCTACAGAGGCATCATTGGCGGAAAGCACCGCCATCGCCATCAGCATGTCTTCCAGAGGAAAAATATCACCGGCAGCGAGATAGATCTGCGTGCCGCCCATGCTCTGCGCCGCTTTTGAAGTGGTAATTGGTGTATCGTAGCTCCACTTACCTGCATGAACGCCTTCATCAGCCAGAAGCATGACCATCATTTTCAGCATGCTTGCAGGCGGTCGCTGCAAGTCGGCATTTGATTCGGTAATAATCTTGCCCGTCTCCGCCTCAATACAAATATAACTTGGAGGCAGTTGTTCATATCCTTGCTGAACAGTCTGCGATGCAATATAAATAGAAACGGCTGCAATTAAACTGAAGGACATTCTTGCAAAAACTCCTCATTATGACTTATGAAATGCTTCGTTTTTAAGCCTGCTTTTTTCCTGTTGTATATCACGCTGTTTTTTTATGAGCGCTGTCATGTCGCTAATGGGGAAAGGTTTATGCAGCACCCCTGCAATCCCATCGAGCTTTGCGGCAGCATCCACCGTATTGCGCATACCTGAAATCAGAAAAAGCGGCACTCTTCTGGTTTCGCTGCTGATGAAATACGAATTAAGCAGTGCGGCAAGCTGCCCTGTCGGGATATCCGCATCGAGAAAAACGGCATCCGTTTTTTTCTGACCTACCAGTTCCAAAAGACGTTCAGGAGCTGTGGCAACCCGTGCTTCAATATTTTGAAGATGAAGCGCCTTGTTCATCCATTCCAGAAACTCCGCATCCTGATCAACGACAACCGCCTGCAGTTTATCCGGATCTACCAGTGCTGAGGGATCTTCCAGCTCTTTTTTATAGACTTCATCTCCAGTCAGAATATAAAGGATCTTATCAGCAAGTGCCTGGGCGGTACAGGGTTTATAAAAGAAAAAGACCTGCGAATCTGCATCCAGATCAGTAGTAATCTTCTCGACATCTTCATTGGTGAGTACAAGCACAGGGAGCTGTGCCAGGGAAAACTGCTGCCTCAATATCCGACGTGATGTGGAGCCGGCAACATCCGCCTGCGCATCATTGATAATAATGATGTCAAAGTCATCGGGGTCTTCCCATCGTGTAACTTCGTAGGCATTGGAAGTGCAGGTCAGACGACAGTGCCGCAAAGGGGACATTGTTTTAAAAGCGGCTTGCCGTTCCGGACTTTCATCCACAAGAAGAATCCTGAGCGCACCCAGCAAAGGAATCATTTCTTCTTTTACGCCGGACAAGTACGTAGAATTGGGAAAGTGGACAGTAAATGTTGTTCCTTTCCCCTTTGCGCTCTGCACTGAAATAGAACCGTTGTGAGCCTGCACTATATTTAAAGCAATCGAAAGCCCGATACCTGCTCCTTCATACTGGCGCGTTTTGGAACTGTCTACCTGAAAAAATTTCGCAAAAATCTTCTCGTGATATTTCTGGTCAATGCCAATACCGGTGTCCGCAACCTCAAAGGAAACAGTCCTGTGTGTTTTCATTGCTGCCCGAACTGTAACTTTTCCTCCTTTATCGGTAAATTTTAGGGCATTGTTCAGAAGAATGCCCAGTACCTGACTTATTTTGTCTCTGTCGCCCCAGGTATAAATGGCATTATCAGGCACTTCCACAGCCAGCGAAACGCCTTTTTCTTCAGCTGCCGGGACAAGCGAAGTCATTGCTTCCCGGGCAAGAGCGCTGGCATCATAAAGATTTGACGCAATCTGAACACCCCTGATTTGCATGCGGCTGAACTCGATCAGTTCATTAATATGATTCAGCAGATGCCGGGCATTGCGATCCATAATGACGAGGGCACGACGCTGCTCATCGCTGACAGTTCCCATATCGTCTTCTTTAAGCATCTCAATATAGCCCTGAATAGTGGTCAGCGGAGTGCGCAGCTCATGGGTGACATTGGACAGGAAACTGTCTTTGGCACGGTCATGAAGCCGGAGTCCTTCGTTCGCCCGTTCGAGATCTCTGGCACGGGCAACCAATTGGATCTGCATGCGTTTCAGATCATCTATAGGCGTGAGAACCAGCGAGAAGCCATTGTCTTTTTCTTCTTCAGACGGCAGATAAGCAACACCGACCAGAACAGACGTCTCCGGTTTGCCACCTTTAAGAAGTTCTATTTCCTGCCGGAGTGCATGTCCGGGCTTGTGTTCAATCGATTTTGAAAAAAGATTCATGAGACGGGACCGCCCCACGCTGTCCACGAATTCAAAGATTTCCCGGCTAATCAGAGACTCCGTGCTGGCATTCAATAATTTTTCCGCCTGCTCATTAGCAAAACGGATCCTGTATTGCATATCAACAGTTAAAAATCCCTCGTTCATTGAAAGAAGCAGCTGACGGAGCTGTTCTTCGGAACGGTGAAGTTTGCGTGTTTGCTCATCCACCAGCTGTTGCAGTCCGCGGGCATATTGCTCCACCCGGCTCGTAAGCTGGCGGTGTTCGGTAACATCGCGGATTGTTGCCATGGTTAGGCTATGATTCCCCCGCTTATCAAATACAGGTGCGCCATTGAGGAGCAGAATCCTGGCTTCACCGTTAACTGTCCAGTTAATCTCGTATTCCGATGCTACACCCACAGCACGGTTATCCAACTGGCGTGCAATCGTCTCGAAGCCAAAGGATAATGCCAGTTCGCGGGCATTGTGTCCTATTACCGATTGGCGGGATTTTCCAAAAATATCAAGGGCCTTCTGGTTCACGAGAAGCACGGTGCCGTCCGGCGTACTGAGAATGAAGCCATCAGAGATGTGTTCAGCCAGAAACCGGAAACGCTCAGCCAGTTCTTCAATTCCCGCGCCCTTGCGCATGATACTCATAAACACGACAACAAATCCGACAGAAAGGCTGATTATACCTATATATCGGGCGAGGACATTGATGGAATCGGCTACATATTCAACTTCACTGAGCCGATCAAATACGCCTGAGAAAACCACTGAGGCGCCAGTCACCAGAAGCAGAAACCCCAGTGCCATGCCGAAGCGTTCCATGGGGCTTGTGTAATAGCGGACGAGAAGGCTGCTTCCCGTATAGAGCGGCACGAGCACGGAGAGGAAAAGCACAAACGCCCGCAGCGCCATATTATCCAGTTGCTGCGAAAATGCGACCCCGCCAAGCCCAATCAGCACAGGAACAATGTAGTAGGTCAGTCTGCGTTTGAAAACGGTTGTCAGATTCATAGCACACTCTTTTTTACAAAACGAAACAGCCTTTTCATCGGGGTGCCTCGTAGTTTGCTGAAGCCCGCTGCTCTTCAATCGCTTTTGCTGCCAGCCGGTCGCAGGCCTCATTTAATTCATTGCCCGCATGACCGCGCACCCAGACCCATTCTATCTCATGAGAAGCAGATACAGCGTCCAGCTCTTCCCACAGATCCCTGTTAAGAACAGGTTCATTTTTGCGCTTCCAGTTATTGCGCTTCCATCCGGCAAGCCATTCCTGCATGCCTTTCACCAGATAGTTGGAGTCGGAATACAGAACAACTTTACAGGGACGCTTAAGCGATGACAATGCGGCTATAGCGGCGGAGAGTTCCATGCGGTTGTTGGTTGAATGAGGCTGGCCGCCGTATATTTCTTTTCGACGTTCGCCGTACAGCAGTATGGCACCCCAGCCACCCACACCGGGATTCGGTTCACATCCGCCGTCTGTGTAGATGATCACTTGTGGCTTCGTCATCCCAAAAACTCACTCGGTTTCAGAAAATATTCTTTTTCCATTCTTTACTTCATTATACCCCTTTATATGGTGTTTATAAAATCTTTAATCGCTTATCAATACAACATATCTGTTTTCAGACCACTCAAGCCAGTTGTAAAATCATAATTTTTTAAAAAAGCGCAACATGTTGCACTTTTTCCTCTTCTATGGTATTATAAGGTCAATATGTTGTGGTTCAAGTTATGAACATACAATATATTGTGTATTTATGATTCCAGATAGCACCTTACGACAAAGGGTAGACGGTATGCAACCAAAGATGCAACGGGAGGAAAAGAAATGACACTTGTCCGACTTGTTTATCTGCCTGGTGAACCGGCAATCAATTCTTTATGCCCCAAGTCGGCGCTTCTGGAAGGTGTAGGTCAGCTTTGCGAGGCAGGCTTTCAAACCGATCTTCAACACCTTGGAGAAGTGCGCTCGCATGGGGAGGCGTTGATATCTGAAACGCCCCGCGTTGCATTGACCCCAGCCGAAGCAGTGAGCGGCCTTCCCGCCGCCGCATTAACGGTGTTTTATGCAGAATCCCGCGGGGACTATGAACAAGTCCGCAAAGCGAGTCTGCTCCTAGCGAAATATCATCCGGAGACAACGCAATTACTTGCCGGTCCCTTTGCGGTACATTTTGCAACCTGTGCTCTTGCTGACCTTCCGGTTTTAGACGGTGCGATTTCAGACCATCTGTCTGCTACGCTTCCACAGGCTGCGCTTTATCTTCTGGGAGGACAAAAGCGCCCGGACAGCGGCGACCTGTCTTTTCAGGAAAATGGCGGGAAAGCGGTATGGAAACGCCGGGCCGCCTTTACTACTCTTTCTCCTTTTGTATCAAGAAGACGCTGTGAGAAAAACAATCTCCTTCAATACTACCCTTTATCTTTTTCAGAAGGGCCATGCGCATTTTTTTATCAGGACAAAAAATGCAGTCAGCGCGGATCCAAATCAGCCGCGCTGCTCTTTAATGAAATTAAATGGCTCCATGAGAGCCATGATGCCACTGTTTTTCACATTGATATTCAACATGTTGCATCGGAAGAAGTGGAAGAACTTGCCCAGCGACTATTAGACCACAACCTGATGATTCTCTACAGTCTTGGAAACGCCACACAGTCTTTTTCCCGCACTACGGCAAGACTGCTGCTTGCGTCCGGGTGCCGGAGTATCGGTTTCAGGATACCGACGGGCAGTCAGCGCCTCCTGGAAGATTTTTACGGTATGCAGGTAAGTATCAGCGCCATGCAGTCAGTGCTTCGCCTTTGCCGTGATACCGGTCTGCAGACCGTCCTCCATCTGACGGGACCCTGTCCGATAGATGATATTCATAGCACGGCGGAGACTGTACGCTTTCTTGAAGACGCACACCCCCATAGCGTAACCCTCTCTCCGCTTGCCGTTGTACCACACTCACTTTGGTTCTGTCAGCCCCGTCGCTTTGGTCTTTCCTTCAGCTATAAGCACTACCAGAAACAGATGGATCCTTTCCGCCTTCCTCTCACGCTTGCCGGCAAATGGAATAGGTATCGTCTTGCTTTTGTTAACAAAGTAATTCAGGATTACGCTTTCAAAGCGGGGCTTCTTTTTAACGCTGACGAGCGTTCGATGCTCCTGCTGCGCTTGCTTGGTATTGAGGGCGTGAGTGACTCAAGCCGCTTTCTGCAGCATCTTTCGCGGCTGCTGGAGAGTAACGACGCTGCCGGTCTGTCTGATGTCATACAGAAGTTTAACCACCGTGCTACAGTAGCAGTTTCCAGGGATGCGGCGGCGATGCCCCATTTCGGTCAGGTTGCGATTTCCCGCTGAGCACGCGGGGTTATTAATTTCCGGCGAACAGGCGCAGGTTGCTGCGCGTTTTCCATGTGTCCAGTTGGTATTTTTGCTGTCGATCCTGTATAATTCACGGCAGTCAAAAAGAAACACAGATCCAGATAAAAAGGGTATTGCGATGAGTAACGTTGCTGAACTTACAGAAGCCACTTTTAAAGATGCAGTGAATAGCGGTGTTTCGCTTATTGATTTTTGGGCAGAATGGTGCGGTCCCTGCCGGATGATGGGTCCTATCCTGGACGATGTCGCAAAGGCAGTCGGTGATACAGCCAATGTCTATAAAGTGAACGTTGACAATGCTCAGAATCTTGCGGCGACTTTGAATATTTCAAGCATTCCTGCGCTGATTATTTTTAAAGACGGCGAAGAAGTCAAGCGCTTTGTCGGAGTCACTTCCAAAGGTGATCTTATCAGTGCGCTGGAAGCGGCGGCAGAATAGTTCTTTTCTGCACCGTTAATCCAAACATTCAAGGCGCTCTGTAACAACAATGAGGTACAGGGTGCCTTTTTTTAAAGTCCTCTGTCAGACAATTGACATACTTTTCTTCGGCAGAACTTAATAAGACAACCAAAAAAGGACACAATGATGAGTACAAAAGTCGTCGCCGTTGTCGGCGCAACTGGTGTTGTCGGTCGCCAAATGCTGGAAACTCTGGAAGCGCGCAACTTCCCGCTCTCCCGCCTTGTCCCCCTTGCCTCCGAGCGTTCCCGTGGCAAAACAGTTTCCTTCAAGGGGGAGACAATTCCTGTGGAAGTTTTGTCCGAAAACTCTTTTGAAGGGATCGACATAGCGCTGTTCAGTGCGGGCGGTGGCACCAGCAAAAAATACGCACCTCTGGCGGCTGCCTCCGGTGCAGTTGTTATTGACAACTCCAGTGCTTTTAGAATGGACCCGGACGTGCCTCTAGTTGTTCCCGAGGTCAATACACATGCTTTAAAAAATCACAAAGGCATTATTGCAAATCCGAACTGTTCAACAACACAGATGGTTGTCGTACTGAAGCCTCTGCATGATGCTGCCCGGATCCGGCGCATTGTCGTTTCCACCTATCAGGCAGTCTCCGGTGCGGGAATTGCAGCCATTACGGAGCTGCAGGAGCAGTCCCGTGCCCTTCTGGCGGGTGAGCCTTATGCACCCAAGGTTTTTCCGCACCAGATCGCTTTCAACTGCCTTCCGCAAATTCCGCAAAGCGATGCTTTTCTTGACAATGGATATACCAGTGAAGAAATGAAGATGGTTCATGAGACCAGAAAGATTCTAGGTGATGACAGCATAGCCGTCACAGCGACAACTGTCCGCGTCCCTGTCCTGAACGGGCACAGTGAAAGTGTCAACGTTCAGACCGAGAAAAAGCTGACGGCAGCAGAAGCGCGTGCGCTTCTTTCCAAAGCACCCGGAGTGGTCGTACAGGATGACCCCCAGCACCAAATTTATCCTCTTGCCGTAAATTCAACCGGAAAATTTGACACTTTTGTCGGGCGCATCCGGGAAGACATCTCTCACGAAAGTGCTCTGGACATGTGGATTGTGTCGGACAACCTGCTGAAAGGTGCTGCGCTCAATACGGTACAGATTGCTGAAGAGCTTCTTTAAGCCCGCGATACACTTACCAAAACGCAAACGCCCGGGTTCGGTCTCCCGGGCGTTTTTTTTATTCGCTCCGTGATGCCGTATAAAGTGTGACGACCCCGAAAGTCATGGGTCGGGATTGCACGACTTCAAACCCTGCATTGTAAAGATGATCACGGATCACTGAGGGTCTGGGAAAAGCCTCAACCGAACGGTTGAGATAGCGATACGCATCTTTTTGTCGGCTCAATTTCCCCGCTACCGGCGTCATAAGATAGCGGAAATAGAAGAGGTATGCGCTGCGAATCAAATAGTTTTCCGGTAAGCTGAATTCAAGAATGACGACCTTTCCGCCCGGTCGCAATACCCGGTAAATTTCTCTGAAGCTTTCGGAAAGCAGAGCAAAGTTACGAATTCCAAAGGCAATGGTTATTGTGTCCACACTTCGGTCGGCAAAACACAGCGCCGCCGCATCCGACTGCATAAGCACGGCTTGTGTCCGTCCGCCGTGCTGAAGTTTGTTTTGGGCAGCCTGCAGCATATTAAAAGAAATGTCCGCACCGAAAACCGCAGCCTCCCCCGCTTCCGCCGCCAGCCCTTTCAAGACATCACCTGTTCCCGTCGCGATATCCAGAATCACATGGTTTTCATCCTTAAAGACGGTACGCAGCATCGCTTTACGCCAGGCGACATCCCGGCGAAAAGAGAATATTCTGTTGATTACATCGTATCGCCGGGCAATCGCATCAAACATAAAACGTGTTTGATTCCGCTGTGCGTGAATCATGTCCGGCTTAACCGGTGGTTCAGGCTTCATCCATGCCTTTCTTTACAGAGATTTCGTGCGGTTCCAGCCGCTTAAACATCTCCAGTGCATTTTCACCGGTTCGTCGGTAATAACCGTTTCGATAGCGGACCGGGCGAAATCCAAGCGTCAGGTAAAGAAGAATTGCCCGGTAATTGGTCTCGCGCACCTCCAGACGTATTGCCTCCAGTCCCGAAGCGGAAACCTCTTTAATAAGATTTTTCATCAGCGGTCTTGCAAATCCCTGTCTTCTGTAAGGCGGCAGCACAGTCACCCGGGTTACATGTGCCTCATCCACAAGATCCCAGAATCCGGCATACCCGATCAGTTCTCCGTAACGGAGCATAACAAAGAAATGAGACCGGATATTATAGATTTCCTGCAGCAGTTCGGAAGTATTCCAAGCTTCAGGGTACGCCTCTTTCTCCGCTTCTTCAACAAAAGGCAGGAAATAAAAATCCAAAGGATGAAATGTCAAGGCAATGCCGGGAAATTCATTCATGGCCGGTGTTTTTCTGGGGTCGCTGCTTTTGTACCCGCAGCCTCTTTTGCCTGTTCGGCCTGGGACAGGCGATGATAAAGCGGTACGGCGTAAGCGGGATTGTGTTCCGTCTGTGTGAGCCACAAATCAAGAGCTTCCGCTGCGACTGCATCGGCACGGGGAAGTCCGCAATGTACTTCGGCAATCAGCGCTTCAGGTGCCCGGCTGCGTATTTCACTCGCATAACGCTGTGCCCCATCACCAAGAAACACAAGAGGCGCTGTTGCGCTCAGAGCAGCTTCAATAAAAAAATCGACAGACGCTGCCTGATCGGGCACTATTTTTTCGCGGCATCCTTTTTGAAAGCGGTAAACAGCACCAAAAACTTCTTTCATCCGGGCATCCAGCAAAGGCACTAATGTTCCTTGGGGAAACGCATTCATTCGCGCGAGCGCATCCAGTGTCGGCACCGACACCAGAGGCAGTTGAAGAGCCAAAGCAAGTCCTTTCCAAAAAGACAGCCCTACGCGCAGTCCTGTGAATGAGCCCGGCCCGGTAGTCACCGCCAGACAGGAGAGACTTTGCAACTCTGTCCCGGCCTTTTCAAGAACCCCTTCCACAGCTTCAAGCAGACGCTCGGAATGCAGATGCCGACTATCCAGCCCCATAGTGCTGATGGGAATGCATGAGGGTTTGTTTTTATCACATTGGCATAACGCCACCGTGCAATAGCCCGTGCTTGTATCTCCGGCAAGTATCAAAGGAAAGGTCTCAGTATTTGAGCAGGTATGCGCCATGACTTTATGGTTTTCTTGTCTTAGGTCGGGTAAATTCCGCCGGGGAGGCGGCACGCTGCAGCATTTCCCTGCCCGGTTTAAAAACAACATCGCGGTAGGAAGGCACAGCGACTTTTTCGCCTGTATGAATGTTTCTTCCCAGGCGCGGAGCACGCTGTTTGGTTCTGAAAACGCCAAAGTTGCGTATTTCCCAGTACTCACCTTCCAGCAGGGCATTCGCAAGAATAGAAAGAATCGTCTCCGTTGATTTGCGGGCAGCCTCCGGCTGCAGCTCAAGACGCTCAGCCATCTGTTGAGCAATGTCTTTTTTTGTTGTAGTCATATAGAAGAAGTCCTTACCTTAGATGCCTGGCGCTGTTTCCTGTACGGGCATCTTCCTTTATCTTATATGGCTTCAAAATATTTTTCGTAGGCATGTATTGGAAGAATGTGCATGCGGCACAGCAATTTAAAAGGCCACTTAAACAACTTCACCCATGAATAGTAGTTGGGATAATCCAGAAAGTATTTATTGGGGGCGGCGATGATGGCTTCAAATTCTTCTCTGGACATCTGCTGTTTTTCCAGGCTCTGACTTACAAACTCTTCATTATCGAAATACGGCGGGGATGCCATAATAGCCAGCCCCTCTTCTCTTGTCAATATGCCTGTTCGCACCTGGGCAGCCACATCGACCACTCTCCAGTCAATGCCGAATTTCCGCCAGGCATAGTTATAAATGAGAATAAAAAGCTCGTTATCCATATGGTGCCCGTCAGGCTCCTGCCATCCATAACGCTCAATCAACGTCTTTTCTATCTGACGTCCCATGTCATTGTAATAGTTCGTCACATTAACAACTTTTATTCTCTTTATAAAAAGCCAATAAAGAAAATGATGAATATCGGCATTTTTAAAATGATTTATTTTTGTTTTGACAAACCGCTTGATGATTGCACGGGTATAGCGGGCGTCCATGTAATTCCACAACAGCGGTGCCACACCTTCTTCTCTGAAAGAGTGACTTAATAAAATGTACTTAATGTCGTTTTTTGCTGCCGTGCTATACAAGGTATAAGCAATGCCTATGTCGTTGGTCAAATCAACATAAGGAACACAGGCACGAATATTGGCATTCGTCAACTCTCTGGAATCATCCCAGTCCATCGTGACAATATGCAAGTCAACTCCAAGTTTTGCGCATATGTTTTCCATGTTGGACCGCGCTTTTTCTGAAGTCCAGCCATTGTCAAAGTGAACCGCAAGCGGTTTCAGGCCCAGCACTTCTTTGGCATAATGGAGGCAATAAGAGGTATCTCTGCCGCCGCTGAAGCCGACAACACAGTCGTAGGGTTTCCCTTTGCCGCTCTTACGAATGGAAACTGCAATATCCTTCAATATTTTCTCGCCTGCTTTCCCAATAGGAAACAGTTTGTCCATGCTGTCGTGCATATGGCAGTAATTGCATACGCCGTCTTTATCAAATCGTATGCCGCCAACTGTTTCATCCATAATGCAACGGTTGCAGCGTACAGGTTCTTTTACTTCAGAGGCTGAGGTCGTCATGGGTGAATTTGTCCTTGTCTTCCTTGAAAAGAGGAACACACGAAGAGCCAACAATATTTTTGCGGCGCTTTGCGTGTATGTGCTATCGCCATCAGTCGATAATCCAGGAATACAACCTGAAAACGATGACAAAGCACGGAAAATAGAGTACCAAAAACATGCGCCCTATTGCATAAATTCAAGAAAGAACCGGAAAGGCGGGTTAACGGGATATTTTCGGCAGTCAGCGCTTGCGTATTTCCTGCTCCTCTGAAATAGATTTTGTGTAACGGCTTGAGGTGCTCAACGGTATTTTGCTATAATAAATATCCAGCCGGATGATGGAAGCCAGTATATCTTTCTGCCCATGCGCCATGCCTGCTTCGGGGGGAATACTATTCTGCCATGCATCCGGAAAGAGTATTTTACTGCATAATAGTTGAAAAGGAAACGCATTTTTCATGGAACGCACATTTGTCATGATAAAGCCGGATGGTGTGGGCCGTGGTCTTGCGGGCGACGTTATCAGCCGATATGAAAAACGCGGATTGAAGTTGGTTGCCCTTAAAATGCAGCATCTTACTGCAGCGCAGGCTGAACGACACTACGGCGAGCATAAAGGCAAATCTTTTTATAACGAACTGGTTTCCTTTATCACTTCGGGCCCTTCAATCCAAATTGTTCTTGAAGGCAAAGACGCTGTGGCACAGGTGCGGAAAATGCACGGTGCAACCAATTGTCTGGATGCACTGCCGGGTACCATTCGCGGTGATTTTGGACTGAGCAACCAGAAAAATCTGGTCCATGCATCGGATAGCCCAGAAACGGCAGCCCGTGAAATTGCTCTGTATTTTGAAGAAGACGAAATTATTTCATATGAACTGCCTATAGCAGAGTGGCTGCGGTAGGCTGTAAATTACAACGTATAATTGAAAACAACGGTTTAACCAGGAGGATTCTCTCGTGGCAGGTGGAAGAAAAGTTCGCAAAGCCAAAATCAACAAGCACAAACGTAAAAAACGTTCCAGACAGAACAGACATAAAAACAAATAATCCTTGTTGAATGCTCAGGACGGTTTTGCTTCCTGTTTTTTTGATCGAAGGACGGCAATCCCTTTCTCTGCTGCGTGTTATGCTATGCAGATTATTGGCTTTGAAATTAGCACAGCGGATAAGGTGAAACAACATGGATGAAATGAGAGTCCGGACAATTGTTGACGAGGATTGGAAAGCGCGCGTCCAGCGTGAAAAAGACATGGCGCGCAAGCGCGATGCAGGTGCCTCTCCTCAAACTCCTTCAGATGAAAATGCTCAGGACGCAGCCGAGCCTGAAGGCGATATCAACCCTGCCTTTGAGGCTCTTGTCAGCACCTTTGCCACACAGACTATGTTTTGTCTCGGGTTCATTGCCGCCCCGGGACAGGCTGCTCCAACGCTTAACCTTGATCAGGCGAAAGAGAGTCTGGAAGTGCTTCTGATGGTCGCAGAAAAGACACGCGGCAATCTGACTGCCAGTGAAAAAGTAATTCTCCAGGAGACGCTGGAAGAACTGCAGCGCCTATTCAGTGCCAGAGTCCAGCAAGTTCAGGCAGAAGCGATGCACCGCGCAGGGATTAACCCCTCCAACTTACGCGGCGATCAGCCCTCTTAAGTCTTTCCCTCTTTTTACTTATCAGCAGCACGGCTGCCAGGGAGTATTGTATGCGTAACTTTGGGTTCATTTCTTGTTTGATTGCTGCTTGCTTTGCAGTTCATTTTTCAATCCACAGTCAGAATCCTGAAGAACCCGCGCTACCTGATAATGGTTCTGCCCTCTCCCCTTCCAACGACTCAGGGCGGACTGCAGGTTCCAACGCATTGCAAGCCGCTATTTCCGCCGACCTGATTGATTTGGGGGAATTACGCGCCGCGGTGGAAAAAATGCCTGAATCGGAAGTTCTGCGACTTAGTCTGCATGATGCGGTTCGCCTGGCTGTAGACAACAACCCGGATATTTTGATTGCCGAGCTGGAGCCGGAGAAGGCCTCGGCTGAAACCTACGCTGCCCACGGCGAATTTGATCCCATCTTGCAGCACACCTTCGGGTACACAAAAGCGGCGCTCTCCCTGAACCAGCAGCTGCGGAAATTTGCCGGCGTATTTATGCCCTCCGCCATCGATTCCACCAGTATCACGAATGAAACCACTCTGGGGGGAAAGCTGACGACGGGTACGCAGTATGCCGTAAATTTTAATCTCGACTTTGAGAAAAACACCTATGGCAGCAACGTTGGCGAATATGGCGCAACCATCGGGCTTATGCTCACTCAGCCTGTGATGCGCGGCTTCGGCAAGGACATTAACCGAATCCGCATTCGGGCGGGTGCCAATATGAAGGCATTGTCTGAAGCACAGCTGAAACTGGTTGTGCTTAATAAAACGGCTGATACCATAAAAGCATACTGGGATCTTGTCGGCGCAACTGAGGCTGTTCGTGTTTACGAGGGAGCCCTTCGCAATGCCGAGCGCCTTCTGACCATCAGTGAAACGCGCCGCAACATTGGAACCGCTGCCGACATCGATGTGCTGCAGGCAAAGGCAGGTGTTGCCATGCGTCAGTCGGAACTTATTCAGGCTTTTGCGCGCGTTTCTGATGCGGGTGACGTTTTAAAACTTCTCCTGAATATGCATGATAATCACCGTTTTTCTTCAATAACCATTCTGCCTCTGGATCGCCCGGATCCCGCAGACAATGCCATTTTCAATACCGATCTCTTCGATGAAAGTCTGGAAAGATCCGTGGATCGCGCTCTGGAGCTGCGCCCGGAAAACACGATGACCGACCTTGAAATTGCCAACGCTCTTTTGGAAGAAGAGCGGGCACGCAATGATATGCTCCCGCAGGTGGATCTTGTTGCTCTATATGCCAGAGGAGGGCGCAACACCTTTCTGGGCCGAACCCTTGCCGGCATTCGGGATAATCAGGATCATACCTACAACTTCGGGATTCAGGCAACAATCCCCATCAACAACCGTGCCGGGCGCGGTGCTCACCAGCGGGCGCGCATAGGAGTGCGCCAAGCTGAAGAACGCCGTAAACAGGCTCAAATGGCAATGATGATGCGCGTCCATGTAGCTGCCCGCGGAGTACTTACCGGAAAAACACTGGTTGAAAGTAATCATCAGACCACTCTTCTGCAGGAAACGAATGTTATGGCGGAAGAAAAACGTTTGAAAATCGGCATTTCAAACAGCTATCAGGTGCTCAAAGTGCAGGAGGATCTGACGGCTGCCCAGGTTGCGGAATTGCAGGCTAACATTGCTTTTGAAAAAGCACTGGTTGAGCTGCAGCTTGCTGAAGGGTCGCTGCTGGACAATCTGGGCCTGGAGCTGACCCCGGAAACGTCTTCCATAGAGCCTGTTTCCTGGATAGAAAGCGTCGGGCTCCTCTACGAGCCTTAAGTTTTCTCAGCAACGCGTTTTGCATACATAGTCTTAACTGATGCCTGTTCTCTTTTTCAGAGTGCCGGCATATATATCTTACAGGCAATATACACTTTCTCCTGATACATCCCAAGCAGCGGAAAAGGAAAACCGTGTGGCCTATCTGCTCTTTGTGATCTGCTTTGTTCCCGCAGAAGTGAATCCAAAACTTTTCACTCTTGAAGCCACGGCACATGTCTGGGACGTTTCAGCCGCTGAACTCAGCGTTTCCGGGCATAAAGATATTCTGCTTCTCGTAAATAATGAACAGGCTTTTCCTTCCTGCAAAGAACTTCTTGTTTATTGTCCGGATGAAAAGGGGGACTATCCGGGCACGCCAACGCGCAGCCTTTCGCTGCCGGAGGAGACCGGTGCTCTTTTTCTTGCAGAAGTTAACGGACAGCACCCGCCGGAACTTGTAGCTGTGCACGGCTCCGGAGCATCGATTTATCAATACGGACAATCAGGTTTTTCCCGCCTGGACACAGTGACTTTTCAATCACTCTTCCCCAGCGGCAGCCGGGAACCCTGTTTTGTTCCAAAAGCAGCACAGGATTTAACCGGTGACGGTGTGGATGAATGGCTTGTTCCCGTTGCAGAAGGCATTCAGATCCGCACTGCTGGAAATGTCATTACAACTCTGGCATGCGATATTGTCAGCGAGATCCGATCCGGGGAGAGCCTTTATATCACTCATCGCTTGCCCGACATCCATTCTTTTTCGCTGGAACACCAGCCAACGAAAGCACTGGCATTTCTGAGTGATGAATTTGCTGATTTTTACTGGGGCAGCAGTTGGAAAGAGCATAAACGCATCCGGCTCCCCATGAAACTGGACGAAAAATGGGACGCTTCCGCATTAATGAAAGACCTTACCGGTGACGGTTTTCCGGATCTTGTGATCACACAAACCCGCGGCACGGCACAAATGTATGCGGAAACTCAGGTGTATCTGGCGACGGAAGCTTTTACTTTTCCAGAAGTCCCTGACGCCGTATTTTCAGAAAAAGGTGCCGTTTCGAGCCCCGTAGTTCTCGACGTGAATGGCGATGGAAAACAGGATCTTGTTTTTATACGTATTCCTTTTGGCGTTAAAAACCTCGTGAATTTTTTTGTCCGCAATAAAATCAGCATACGTGCAGAAGTCTATCTTTTTGATGGTAAACGCTTCAGCCCAAAAGCCGACTATCACACGAACTTGACCATGGATGCTCCGGAAGGACGGGCACGGGTGGCGCATTCTTTCGGTGATTTTAATGGTGACGGCAGGATGGATGTCGTTTATGGCAGTTCTAAAAACAGCCTGTCGATTTATCCCGGGGATCAAGACCGGTTTCTTGCGGCACGTTCCTGGAAAAGTTTTGAAATGCCTGCCTTCGGTACTGTCCGCTGCTATAAGTTAAATGAGAATGAAGCGGATGATATCATTTTTTTTCGCCCGGGCACAGCAGAAGCCACCCGTGTGGATGTCATCGTGTTTTAGTCAACGGGAAAAGCACCTGCTGCTTACTGTATAATACTAAACATTCTTTTTGACTGGATGTCTTTGTTTTCGCTTTAGGAGCTGTTCATGTCATATACCATTTTCGACACCCCTTTCATTTCTGTCGTCGGCCGCCTATGGGCACGCATCTTTCTGGGCATCATCGGATGGAAAAAAGAAGGGGAGCTTCCGGACGCACCGAAGTTTGTACTTATTGCTGCGCCCCATACGACCAACTGGGATTTGCCCATTATGCTGGCGCTTGGCTTCCTGCTCCGGGCAAAGCTTTTCTGGATGAGCAAGGAATCCATTTTTCGCTGGCCTTTCGGCGGTTTTTTACGATGGGTTGGCGGCATTGCCATTGACCGGAGTAAGCCCAATGGCGTTGTTGGTCAATGTATAGAGCGGTTCGAACAGACCGATACTTTAATTCTGGCTGTTCCTCCCGAGGGAACCCGCAAAAAAGTGCGTACCTGGAAAACTGGATTTTATCATATTGCAGTAGGTGCCAACGTCCCCATTGCTCTTGGCTATCTGGATTATAAACGTCGGCGCGGCGGTGTGCACAGCCTTTTTTACCCGACCGGCGACTACGAAAAAGATTTGGCGGAAATCCAGAAATTTTACGCTGGAATAACGCCCAAATATCCCGCGCTTTATGAAAGCCTGGGTGAAAAGTGAAGTTGGATCCAGCCACGCATCACTTTTTTCTATTACACGCCGCTTCTTTTTTAAAAACCTGATTTCTTTTGCCGGCACAGAAATCGTATACTTGATTAATGCTTAGCGGATGGGACTCCCTTTGGAAGATACTGCACAACAAAAACAGGCTGCGCCGGGTGAAGAAGCCAGTATAACTCGCTTCGCTGCCATTTTTGCAGGCGGCACTATGATCAGCCGCTTCGCCGGGCTTGTACGGGATATTGTTTTCGCTCATACAATTCCCGCCGTGCCGCTCGGTTCTTTTCTTTTTGCTTTCAGTCTTCCCAATATGCTTCGGGATATGCTCGGAGAAGGAGCGGTCAACGCTGCCCTTGTTCCGGTACTCAGCAAGGCACATGCCTCCAGTTCAGAGGAAGAATACCGCAAAGCCGTTTCTTCTCTTATGACCCTTATGCTGGGATTTTTTCTGATTCTGACTGCAGCAGGCATTCTGGTCATGCCTCTTGCGCCTGCTGTCCTTTCTTCTTTGCGCACCTTTACGGGAAAAGAACTTCCGCAAAGCGCTGAAGAATTACAGGAGACGGTCCGTCTGATGCAATGGACTTTTCCGTACCTCCTGTTTATCGGGGCTGCCGTTTTTGCCATGGCCCCGTTATTTATAGCCCGTCGTTACAGCACCCCATCGTGGTCACCGGCGTTACTGAATTTTACGTTTATCGGATGTGCCTTTTTATTCCGCAACCAATTCAGCAATCCTGCGTGGGCACTTGTTATTGGCGTATGGATAGGCGGCTTAATTCAGTTCATCGTCCTTTGGGTGGACATGTTTCTTCATATCGGCCCGGTTTTCCCAACCTTCAATCTGCATTACAGTGCCGTCTCCAGTGCCTTATGGCTTTTATTTCCTGTCATTCTGGGTCAGGCCGCCGGTGAAGTAAACAAACTGGTCGATCGTTTTTTTGCTTTGTCTCTGGGAGAAGACACCGTACTGGCACTGTACATCTCCAACCGGCTAGTCCAGTTTCCTCTCTCCATTTTCGGCATTTCGGTGGCTGTCGCCATATTACCCGCACTGTCAAAAGCCTATGCGCTCAATCGGGACAAAGAGCAATGTACCCTGATGACCTCGGGTATCCGCCAGGCTTTCTTTCTGACGGCTCCGGCAACTGCCTGTCTGATCGTCCTGCGTAAGCCGGTCATCCGGCTGCTGTTTCAACGGGGCGAATTTGGCGAGACGGGAACAGAGATGGCGGCGTCGGCTTTATTGTATGCCGCCATGGGCCTTGTCTTCTTCTCCCTGGTGAAGGTGATGGTTCAAGGATTTTATGCGCGCCATAACACAAAAATTCCTGTAATTATCGCCAGTTTCAGCATGCTTTTGAATATTGTTTTAAATGCTTTACTGGTAGGTCCGATGGGCTATCAGGGTCTGGCTTTTGCAACGACCATCTCCTATGCGGTTAATTTTTCGCTTCTTTTCTTTTGCTACAACTTTCTGGTGCAGAAGTTACTATCCCCCGCTCTTATGCTTTCACTCATCAAGATCTCCGCAGCTTCAGTACTTATGTCTTTTTGCGTCTGGTATGCACACAACAGCCTGGACAGCTGGCTCGGCATTACAAGTATGATACAGCGCCTTGTCACTTTCACCGGTGCCTGCGCTACTGCTGCTCTGGTTTATACTTTTTCCTGTTTCTTCCTTCGAATCGACGAATTTGCCGCTCTTGGAAGGCGTCTGCTGCGACGCAAATAATTCCGGATTCAGTGAGCCGGTCCCTCCCCAGCGCTTGTTTTTTTTCTGCCGAAAAGAAAAGCCTGTCCCCCTTCGGCTTGAAGCTTGCCACCTTTTTAGTGCCTAATATCCCGCAATCGTTCGGGCACCTTTATCGGAGGTCGGCTGCCCTCTTCCCATTCTTTATTCAGAAAGCGCCACTGTGAACCGTACCCTTCTCCTGATTATCTGCTACGGCGGGATGATAAGTGTCGCCATATGTCTTAATCTTATGCCTGTCCATTACACGACTTTTTCGCATGAATTTGGCGGCCTTAATGAAGAGCAGTTAGGACGGATATCAGCACTTGTCTTTGCCGGTGTGGTCGTCGGAGTTCTTCTGAGCGGGCCTTTAGCCGACCGCTTCGGTGCCGCACTGTTCACTTTTTTGGGGCTTATCATTTCATCATTAGGAATATTGCTTATCTCTTTAGCAAAAAACTATGAGCTGCTTCTTGCCGCAAGTATCACAGCCGGCTTCGGCGCAGGCATACTCGACATGCTGATGAGCCCCATAGTCTCCGCTGTATGTGTTGACCGGCGGGCATCGGCACTGAATCATCTGCACGCTTTTTACTGCATCGGGGCGCTGGCAACTGTCCTCTTCGCATCAGCCTGCATGCATCTGGGCATTTCCTGGCGTATCCTCGCCGGAGCCGCCGCACTGGTTCCTCTGGCGTTGACAGTACTCATTTTTCTTACCGGATTTCCTCCCCTTGTTCACCCAGAACGCTCCCGGGACAGTATATTACACCTGGTTCTCAAGCCGCGCTTTATTTTTGCTCTGCTGATTATCTGGCTTATAGGAGCGACTGAAAACGGTATCATCCAGTGGTTGCCCGCTTTTTCTGAGAGAGGGCTCGGTTTTGACAAATCGATGGGCGGAATCGCTGTCGGGCTGTTTTCCTTATTTATGGCAGGAGGCCGCCTTGCTGCGCCACAAATTCTCCGGCGGCTTGGTGCCTACGGAGTTCTCTTCGCCGGCGCCTTTTTCTGTATCGTCTGCTATCTTGCCGGAACCCTGATCCCTGCACCCGGAATCGCTCTGTCCTTCTGTATTTTTGCGGGGCTGGCATGCAGTTTCCTGTGGCCGACCTGGCTAGGGATCACAGCAGATATTTTTCCTCATGGAGGTGCTTCCATGTTCGCCCTTCTTGCAGCGTTAGGCAATTTCGGCGGACTCGTCCTCCCCTGGGCGATCGGAGGCATCGCCGAATATTCAAGTATACGCTCCGGGCTTCTTGCCGGTTCGCTTGCGCCAGTTGCCCTTATTATATTTGCATTAATCACACTCTATCAGGATCGTCACAATCCCTCTTCACTATAAAGTATACTTCCCGAATCAGGAGAGGAACTCACGCAGAAATAATTGCGAAAAGAAATTTGAATTTATCTGCTTCTATTTGTTACTATTAGGCTCCCCGTTATTGTTATTTCCATTGATCAACTCTAACCTATATTGTCGCTACGACTCCAACCGGAGGATTGTTTTGTGAAAACCTATGTCCCCACACAAGGGGCTGAGCCCAAACAATGGTATTTGATTGATGCTGAAGGGCAGTCCATTGGACGTGTTGCCGCTTTGGCAGCGTCCCTGCTGCGCGGTAAACATAAACCCCAATACACGCCGTTTCTTGATTGTGGCGATTCAGTCGTCATTATTAATGCTGCCAAAGTTCGTGTTATCGGCTCCAAAGGCAGGAAAAAAGTTTATTACCGGCATTCGGGTTATCCTGGCGGGATTAAAGAGACCCCCCTCGAAATTATGCTGGAAAAACATCCCACCCGCGCCATGGAAATTGCTATAAAAGGGATGCTTCCCGGCAACCGGCTTGGAAGAAAACTGGCAACGCAATACAGGGTATATGCCGGTGCCGAACATCCGCACGAAGCGCAAAACCCTGTTGTTTACACAGTGAAATAAACTACCTACGGAGATACTGTTGTGATAGATAAAAACACGAATGAAATCGTTGCACTGGGAAGACGCAAACGTGCCTCCGCGCGGGTTCGGATTAAACCCGGCACAGGTCTCTTTATCGTCAATGGTCGTCCTGTAGACGAATACCTTGCCCGCGAAACACTGGTACAGATGGCGGAGCTGCCTTTAGTGACTGCCGGTCTGAGAGACAGCATTGATGTCCGTGCACGCTGTGCAGGCGGCGGACTTGCAGGGCAGGCAGGCGCTCTCAGTCTGGGCATTGCCCGGGCACTTGTAGAAAAAGACGAAGAACTTCGCACCACGATGCGCGGCAAAGACCTGCTGACACGTGATGCCCGCGAAGTGGAACGCAAGAAATACGGGCAGCCCGGCGCACGCAAACGCTTCCAGTTCTCCAAACGCTAAATCTTTCTGTTTTATACCTCCATACTCCCGCCAGGATTCGTCCTGGCGGGATTTTTTATTGGGAGTCACCGTTTTTTTCTAATTATTAATTTTGACTCTCAGCCCAATACATGTACAATAAGATACGCTGTCAGAATTACGAAAAAACTAACTGTAAAGCCAACAGCCTTATGATCCGAATCAGACAAACAACCAACATGCCTTTCAGAACTCTTCTGCTGTCGGTCGGGTTTTTTTTTCTTTTTGCCTCTACCCTGTTTTTTTCTTATGCCACACCTTCAACAGAGGAAAAGCCGGTTAAAAACATTCTTGTCTGCCCTGTTGAAGGCGAGATCCGTGACAGTGTCAGTGTCCTTGTCGACCGCGTAGTTACAGAAGAAAGCAAGGACGCCGAAGCCATTGTTTTTACCATTGACACTTTTGGCGGCAGAGTGGACTCCGCCATAGATATTGCCTCCAGCATTCTTAAAGCTCGGGTTCCCACCATTGCCTATGTTACCGGAAAGGGAGCCATTTCAGCCGGGGCGCTCATTGCCTATGCCTGTGACACCATCATCATGGAACCGGGCGTGAATATCGGAGCCTCCACGCCTGTTATGCCGGGCGTGGAAATGTCTGAATCCATGAATGAAAAGTCCATGTCTTTTCTTCGTGCCAAATACAGAGCGCTGGGCGAAGAGAAAGGACATAATCCTCTTATCGGCGAGGCGATGGTAGATCCCCGTATTGAACTTTATTACACGAAATCCGGCGACGGAAGCGTAACTGTTTTCAAAGTTGAACAAGGCCGTGTAATCGAAAAATACCGATCAGGCTCTTTTTCCGTGCTGACGGCTTCACTCTCTCCGGGAGCACTAATCGCTTCTGCTGCCCCGGGCTTTTCTCAGGATTCGCTCAAAGAAGTGGAGAAACTTTTTCGGGGAACGCATCCTTCAACAGACGGGTTTTCGGGGTCTTCCCCTCAGGATAAGAAGCCGGAGCCTCCTGCAGAAAAATCGCATCTGCCCGCTTCTTCTGCTCCCGACCTTCTTCCTGAGCTTCCCTCCGATGCCAGGCTGCTGAGTCCGGCAGGCAACCTGCTGACGCTGACAGCACGCGAAGCACAGGAAGTCGCTCTTGTCACTTATCTCGCATACAGTGTGGAGCAGGGACTCAAGCAACTGGGCTACACTTCCTTTACATCTGTCGCTATGAAGATGACCTTGCCGGAAAAAATCTTTTCTTTTCTGACAAGCCCCCTTATTGCGGGTCTGCTTCTTCTTTGCGGCGTTGCAGGGATTTACATAGAGATTAAAACGCCTGGCATCGGTCTGCCCGGTCTGATTGGCGTTGTATGCCTTTCTCTTTACTTCGGCTCCCGTCTCATTTTCGGGCTTGCCAGCTGGCTCGATCTGCTCCTGGTTATTGTAGGGATCATACTGATCATTGCGGAGATCTTTTTTATTCCCGGGTTCGGTGTTACCGGCATTACCGGCATTCTCTGTCTTTTTGCCGGCATCTATCTTTCTCTTATGCGGGTTCCCATCCCCACCTACAGCTGGGACTTTGACCGTCTTCGCGATGGCGGCATCACGCTGCTTGTTGCAGGTTCCCTCTTTATCGCCTTTGTTGTTCTTACCTGGAAATACTTCCCGCGAAGTTCTTTTGCACGGGGTCTTCTTCTGGCAGATGCCCAGTTTGCCGAAGCAGGCTATACAGTGCAAACTAGGGAGGAGCAAGGAGCTATAGGTCAGATTGGTATCACAGCATCCATGCTCAGACCTGCAGGCAAAGGTCGTTTCGGAAATAAAACGCTGGATATCGTAACGGAAGGTGATTTTCTTGATCCGGGCACTCCAGTGGAAATTATTCTTGTGGAAGGCAACCGTTATGTTGTCCGCCAGCGGGCAGACAAGGAATCCCTGCATGAACAGCAATGAAATTATCGTCCATATGCTGCGGCAATTATTGAAAGAAATGGAAGTTGTTTCTTCTCAAGGAGCCGGGTATTATACCTGCGTGCCTTTTGCCCGCCGCTTCAATAAACTGCTTGAGCAGAGCCGCCTGCTGCCCGGTACGGACAACACACTGCTTGAAACTTTTGAATCTATGTCCGAGTTCGATCCCAAAGATCCCAGCGATAAAAGCAATGTCCTGCTGGGTATCCGCGTGGAAATATCTCAACTGATTACCTATTTGGAATGCCTGGATAGGAGCCCCTCCTGATCATGTGGTGGATACTTTTATTTTTTATCTCCGGAATGCTGTTAATTTTTTCGGAGTTTTTCCTGCCTGGTGGGATTTTAGGCGTTATCGGCGGCTTACTGATCTTAATCAGTGCCGGCATGGGAGTACGCAGTTATCCCGACTATTTCATTCTGATAATCGGCGGTGAACTGCTGGGGGCAGGCGTAGGTGTTATCCTTGGTTTTGTCGTCCTGACCAAAACCCGGGCATCACAATTGCTTACGCTGAACGATGCCCAGACACAGGAAGCGGGATATGTCAGTGCTGAATCCGATCTCAGTCTTATAGGCAAAGAAGGAATTGTTCTCTCCGCTTTGCGCCCGGCGGGAACTATTAAAATTGGTACCCAGCGCATTGATGTAGTCAGTGACGGCGTGTTTCTGGACGAAGGAACCCGCGTTGTCGTCGTTCAGGTACAGGGCAGCCGTGTTCTTGTCGAGGCGGTTGCGCAACGCTCAAAACAACCCGAATAAGGAACAATACCATGGATGCAATTATGGGTCTGATCACGCTCGGAATTTTTGTGGTCTTTTTAGTTGTCTTGGTTGTTTTTATTTCCTATATCCGCCTTTGGCTGCGTGCCTGGCTGTCTCAGGCAAGTGTCGGCTGGCTGCAGCTGATCGGCATGAGTCTTCGGAAAGTCAATGCGGCTACCATTGTGGATTCGCGGATTATGGCGGTAAAAGCCGGTTTGAATGTCAGCACCAATGAACTTGAAACCCACTATCTTGCAGGCGGTAATGTTGTGCGGGTGGTGCAGGCTCTGATTGCTGCCAACAAGGCCAACATCGACCTTTCTTTCCAGCAGGCAACAGCGATCGACCTTGCCGGACGCGATGTTCTTGACGCTGTCCAGACCTCTGTACGTCCCAAGGTAATCGACTGCCCCGACCCGACCAAAGGCGCTCCCACCGTGGCAGCAGTCGCCATGGACGGCATTCAATTAAAAGCAAAAGCACGGGTAACCGTTCGCACCAACATCCGCCGTCTTGTAGGCGGTGCTACAGAAGAAACGATTGTCGCCCGCGTGGGCGAAGGTATTGTGACCACTATCGGCTCCTCCCAGTCTCATAAAAAAGTGCTTGAAAACCCGGACAGCATTTCGAAAACAGTTCTGGCGCGCGGTCTGGATGCCGGGACAGCATTTGAAATTCTTTCCATTGATATCGCAGATGTCGACGTAGGTGAAAACATCGGCGCCGACCTGCAGATCAAACAGGCAGAAGCCGACAAGCAGATTGCTCAGGCGCGGGCAGAAGAACGCCGGGCCATGGCGCGGGCGCGGGAAGCAGAAATGGTCGCCTCGGTACAGGAAATGCGGGCACAGGTTGTAAAAGCTGAGGCACAGGTGCCCCTGGCGATAGCCGAAGCCTTTCGCAACGGCAATCTGGGCATTATGGACTACTATCGCATGAAAAACATTTCTGCGGATACCAATATGCGTGAGTCCATAGCCAAGCCCGGAAGCGGCACATCAGAAGAGCTTAAATAAATCTTTCTAAAGATCTCTGAAAGGAATCAACTGATGGAAGACCTTTTAGGGTTTTTAATCTTCATTGTTATTGCTGTGATCAGTGTTATCAGCAGGCTGGCGAAAGAAAAGACAACTACGCCCGATATAGAAGAGACCCTGCCCAGACCCTTTCCGGTAGATGAACTGCCGGAGGCGACACGTCGCATGATTTACGGGGATGAATCCTGGGATATTCCGGTGGCGACACCTAAAGGCGGCGGAAGAACTTTTGTACCGCCTGCAGAGCCCCGACGTCCTGCTGAGGAGCATCGCCGTATGCCTGCAGATGAGCCGCGAACGGTTCTGCCCTCGGAAACGAGACCGCCTGTTTTTTCGGAGCCCAGACAAGTTCTTGCGGGAGATCCACAGACTGCCAGACGCTCCCTAGCGCCGCAGGAGGCACCGTTTCGCCCTGCTGCAGGTCGTCCGTCTCCTCAACCTGTAACACTGCAAGAAGTGCTGCGCCCCGCTGCCTCCCCTCTTCCCGCGCGGAAACATCAGGAACCTCCGCGGCGTGCACCCCGCCCGGCTGCTGCAAAGTCCAAACCTAAAGCCGCGCCCGCAGTCGTTACTGCAGCGGCACCCAAAAGGCAGGAGACCATGCGCCCAGCCGCAGCACCCCGTGCCGTTTCTTTTTTATCGGAAGAAGTGCTTCGCACATTTTCATCTCAGGAAGAAATCAGGCGCGCTTTAGTGCTGCGTGAAATTCTGGGACCGCCCCGGGCTTTTGAAGAAATCATGTTTTAACATTCTACAGTCAACCAAGGAGTTCCCATGCCAAAGAAATCTCTCTTTCAGTATTCCAATTCCTTTTGTCTCTTCGCTTTTTTTATCATGCTTCTTTCCGGTATTGCCTCCGCTGCACAGCCGGTAGACCTGGGCACCCTTCTTGAAGAAATGGCTGATTTAAGCCGTTTGACCACTCTTGGAAAACAAGCCTATACGACCGGACAGTTTTCCAGTTATGACCGGCGTTCCACCGATCCTTCCATCGCAACCGAAGAAAATTGGTTTGCCAATACGGACCGCAACCAGCATTTGCGGGTGGAAGAACAGAGCGGGCGTAAGGAATGGGTGCTCATGGATGCGGCAGGTCCCGGCGCCATCGTCCGGTTCTGGTCTGCAAATCCGACCGAAGGCGGCGTTGTTCGCTTTTATCTGGATCACGCATCCGAGCCGGTCATTGAAATGCCTTTGGCTTCTCTTCTGGAGGGGAAAACAAAGCCCTTTATCAGTCCTATTTGCGGCGAGCGCGGGAAAGGCTGGAACAGCTATCTGCCGATTCCTTATGAAAAACACTGCAAAGTTACTATTGACGCAAGCGATATCTACTACATTATCAATTACAGAACTTATGTGAGCGACACAGAGGTTAAAAGTTTTACGCTTGCTGATACAGAGAAATACAACAAGGAATTGCGCGCCGTTTCCGAGGCTTTCAAACATCCCGGGAACTTCGAAACTGCTCCAGGCGCAACGGTTAAGGCCTTTGATGTAACGGTAGAAGGCGCGGACTCTGAAGACTGTTCTTTTGACGGGCCCTCAGCAATCAGCGGCATCCAATGCAAAGTCACGGCCGATGACCTGGAACAAGCCCTGCGTGGCTGTCTCCTCAAAATCAGTTTTGACGGGCAGGCACCCTCTGTTGTTGCACCGCTGGGTGATTTTTTCGGAACAGCCCCGGGCATTAACCCCTATCAGTCCCTTCCCTCTGGCGTATTAGCGGATAACACGCTTTACAGCCGCTGGATTATGCCTTTTAAAGAGAAAGCCGAAGTCGAGTTAATTAATTTTAACCGATTCCCCGTGACACTGTCTCTCCACTTTTTTATAACGCCGCACGCCTGGACCGACGACACACTCTATTTCCATGCCAAGTGGAAGGGCGTTCAGGATATTCCCACCCGTCCGATGCAGGACTGGAACTTCATGTCGGGCACAGGTGTCGGGCGTTTCTGTGGAGTTCTGCTTCATATAACAAATCCGGTAACTCAGTGGTGGGGAGAAGGTGATGAAAAGATTTACGTCGACGGAGACACCTTTCCGAGTTTCTTCGGAACAGGCAGTGAAGACTACTTCGGCTATGCCTGGTGTGACACAGAGGTCTTCACTCACGCCTACCATAACCAGATTCGCTGCGACGGTCCGGCCAATTTCGGGCAGAGTTGTGTGAGCCGTTTTCATATTATGGATGATATTCCTTTCAGAAAGGATTTCCGGTTTGATATGGAGATTTGGCACTGGGCAGATGTGCTTATCTCTCAATCCATTACCGCATACTGGTACGCAGCAGCAGGCGCCACTGATAACTTCCCGGAACCGTCTGCAGATTTGCTGACCGTGCCGGTTTATCCAGTGCCGGAAGCCGTGAAAGGCGCTCTGGAAGGCGAAAAGATGCGCGCTATTGAAGTTTCCCGCGGCACCGTGGATGCGCAGAGCGGCAGCTGGCCCTGGAGTTCCTTTCTCCAGTTATGGTGGCGCGGCGGTGAACCGGGCGATCATCTTAAATTGCGCTTCCCGGTTGCAGAAGCGGGCAACTATGAAGTGTCCGCTGTTTTCACAAAAGCGCCTGATTACGGTATTCATGAATTAGCCGTGAACGGAAAAGTTATTGCGCCCTCTGTGGATCTGTTCAATGCGGGAGAAGTTATTGTTGCTGAACCCGTTTCCCTTGGACGTGCGGATTTTACCAAAGGGCTCAATTTTATTGATGTAAAGATTCTTGGAAAACATCCGGATTCCACAGACTATATGTTCGGACTGGACTATATTTTGCTGACACCCTGATTTGCGTTCTTGCCATAAAGAAAAAAGCCGCTGCTCGATTTCCTTTTGGAACTGGAACAGCGGCTAACTTTTTAATGCTAATCAGCAGAACTCAGGCAATCGGCGCTCCGAAAAAGAGGTCGGACAAAAAGGCAAAAAGCCCGTTCAAAAAGGTGTCAAGCAGGAAAGTCACTGCTGTGTTAACCAGACTTCCAATAAGTGCTGTAAAATCCATGGTTTTTCCTTTTCTAAATGCTTAAAAAGCGGTTGTATTTTTCTTTTACAGAAAACTATTCCTGATCGTCTTCTTCGGGGGTAATCCATCCCATAACGAGATTACTAAGCCAGTCGGCAAAAAAAGCGAAAGCTGTGGAAAAGAGTTTGCGGAAGAGTTCGAGTAAAATCATCTGATTTCTCCTTTGTTGTTTCTTGTTTTTCGATGCTCCATGCATCTGAATAAGATACAATTGCCTTTACAGACTGTTACAGCATTTGATAAAGAATTATTGGCAATATCCGCCATCACACTGCGCAATGTGCTATTAACCATATCACGTTTCATGCTTCCATGTAAAGCAAATGGTTTTTAATGAAAATGCAGGGATCGTTATTTGAATCGTACTGCCTGAGACAGGAATATCTGTTTCCTTCTCTTCATTCAAATTGCACAGCCAGGCACCAGACAATTCTCCGGTTGTTGCAAAGCCGTCTGACACGGTTTTTTCAGTGGGGTTCCAGAAGCGCACGATGCCGCCCTTGCCGTCTGCTGATCTCTTCAGAGCAGTCATAACCGCTTTTTGCGTCAGCTGATACAAGTGACTCTTCGTCGGAATCGCTTCACGGGATTCGTGATGTTTCGGTATCGCCTGCATTTCCGAGACATGTCTGATCAGCTGTCGGGGGTCAGCCTTTTCTGTAAGAGGTACAAGGGCGTATTCAAGTTCAATTGTTCCTGAAAGCTGCCCGTCTGTTTCCCCCTGTGTTCCGACCGTTTTGGCAAAGCCTCTGAAAAGGGTCAATGCCAATTCAGTGCGCGGTGTATCCAATGCAGCGTACTCATGCAGCCCTGCAGGACACAGCACGGCAAGCCCTCGGTCTTTGTCCTGAACACCGAAAAAAGTGGAGAACGCTTTTTCTTCATTAACCCGCTCCTGCCAAAGGGCAGACTCTTCGGGGATTTCAATCTCTCTTTCAACCACGGCAAAAGGGGTTTCCGCAAAGGTAACAGATGCATCGCAATCAGTCGGGAAGAGAACACGCAATCGGTGATCCTGTGCCGAATTACGAATAATTGTCCTGATTTTTACAAAGGGAGAATGTTTTTCGAGAGTGATCCGATCGATGATTTGCAGGTCTACCCTCTCTTCTGAACGGAATCCCGTTCCTTTCTCAATTTTCGATGGCACAGACAAAAGCCGCTCGACCCGGAAGGTGCAGCGCAGCGGCCCATTTTCTTCTATGGATGTCATCACCGCCGATCCATAAGAACGTACAACGAGGTCATTGACCGGAATTCCCCGTGTCCAGCCGTCACCGCAATCCCCCGCATCTTCATACTGCAGAAGCCCGCTGTACTGCTGCCCGTCCGGTGTTTCCAGAGAAAGGGCTCCCTGATTATCAAGACTTATTTCAATCACTCCATTGGAAGCGGAAAGCGGCCCGGTCAACAGACTTCCAAATGTTCTGGTGGCATCGTTAGTACCTTCAATGAAAAATGAGGTGCTGCCGCAGGGCGGAAGTTCCAGTTCAACAGCCACATGGTACACATCGCCCGGCGCAGCCATTTCTCTGCCCCGCTCATTCAGCCGAGGCACTTCCAGATTGCGCTCAATCCGTTTATGCTGATAAGTGAGACGCTGCCCGTCGGAACGCACCAGATGAAACTTATTGTACCGCTCTCCCGTAGCAAGCCCGTCATGATAAATGTGTCCTGTTGTCTGTCCGTAATCTGAAGGAAAATAAAGGGCGAGATCATATACACCCTTGCGCGCATAAGGCAAGGGATTATGCACAGTAATGTGCTGCCATTTCCCTTCATCAGCAGCCGCTTCGCCCAAAGCTGCCACAGCACGGCGAACAAGCCCTTCAGCAATTAATTCCGACTGATCATAGCGGTAGTGCATGTCCCTGTGCACCTGTTCAATACTGCAGCCGCAAATCGAATCATGGGGATGGTTTTTCATCAGGTATTCCCAGGACTTTTCCAGATAGGTCTCAGGGAAATGGATCCCGTTCATGGCCGCCATAAGCAGCACAGGCTCACACCATTTTTCAAGCAATGCGGAGCACTGGTCGTTGCGCTTTTTAATATCTACCCGGGAAGAGAGGGTATGCACAATGAGATAATGTCCGTACCGGTCAGAATCGCGTACCGGCTCCCGCAATTCTCCCTTACGCACGGGATAGCTCTGCTTATGCTTGATCAGCTCATCGCCGAAGTCCTCGAGGCTAGACCAGACAAACTCAATATGGGGATACAGCCTGCGGAGCTCCTTGAAAATCTGCACCATTTCCGGATCAGGATCCTGATGGTCAATGGCATCCAGCATGAGCACCAGCGGCACGGAATTTCTTGCTTTTTCACTTTCCAAGTATTTTTCAAAATGCTTCCTGAAACTTTCTTCTGTAAATCCGTCGGCACGAACCGGTCTTCTCACCTGAAAATCAAAGGGCCCGTAACTTCCCACATCGGATAGTTTACAGTACGCCATTGCGGTTCCGTCGGGAGCCTCCCAGAGAAATTGTGCCGGATAGTTTTCATCCTGGGCACCGCGCCACACGATACCGGCTTTAAAACCGAATCCGCCCATGATCATGGGAAGTGCGGCGATATGACCGAACTGATCGGGTGTATAGGCATAGTCCAGAGGCTTTACCCCGAGCCGTGCACAATCCCGAAAACCGCGCATCAGATTTCTTATAAGGCTTTCCCCGGAAAGCAGCCACTCATCAGGGAGGTTATACCAGGGTCCGATAAGAATCCGGCGCTCCTTCACCAGCTTCAGAAATCGCTCTCTTGATTCCGGGCGTATTTGGAGGTAATCATCAACGACGATGGTTTGCCCGTCCAGATGAAAAGCCCGAAAGGTTTCTTCATTTTCCAGTAAATCCATTGCTTTATCAACGCACTCAACCAGCCACATCCGGAACTCCTGAAATGTTTTGTACCACTCCCGGTCCCAATGCGTTCCGACACAATAGAAAGCCTTCATTTTCTTTTCTCCAGAAGATATGTGCTTACGATGCATTTTTAATGTTTCGGATAATTCCGGTCAGACGACCGAAATCAGTCCAATCCAGGGTCTGTGCCCGCCGGCTGTCCGCGATATTTGCTTCTGCCAGTGCAACCATTACCTGATCTCTCGACAAACCGAGATTACCGCCAGTCAGGGTGTTGCGCAAGGTTTTCCGTCGCTGACGGAAAGCAGCGCGAACCACTTTCATAATTTCTGCTATCTCCAGCCCGGGAACCGGTGATTCCTTGTGACAGCGGAAGCGAACAATACAGCTGTCCACCTTCGGTTTGGGCAGAAAACAGGAGGCAGGAACCCGGTGCACAATGTCGGTATGGGCATAGAGTCTGGCGGCAACAGAAAGGACCCCGTATTCTTCGGAATTCACGGCGGCAGTCAGCCTATGTCCAACTTCCAGCTGCGTCATCACCACGAGCCGCTCAAAATAAAGGGGACTCTCAAGAAAATGAAACAGAACCGGTGTTGTCACATAATAAGGCAGATTGGAAACCATTTTCAGAGTACCGGCGCCGGGAAGAAATTCTGCCACCAATTTGTCCAGTTCATGGTTAAGAATATCCCCGCGAAACAGCTGCACTTTGGGGTTATCGCCAAACTGTTCTTCCAGACAGGGCATAAAGGTAGGATCTATCTCAACACAGAGAAGCCGTCCTGCCTGCCGGACAAGTTTTTTTGTAAGTGCACCAAGCCCGGAGCCCACTTCTATCACAGTGTCTTCGGGAGTTAATCCGGCAGCACCCACCATGATGGTATTAATGTTATCGTCAAGCAGAAGGTTTTGACCGAGCTGTTTTTTGAATCGGATATTGTGTCGTTTACACAGTTCTTTCAGCCGCGGGTATTCAGGGGACTCTCCGTGTTCGGTGGTCATGGCTTCTTTCTCTTACGGCTTAAAAGGGAGTGATCATAACGCTGAACACGGTTTGCGGTGACGCGTCAAAAGTAAGGGCAAAAGGATGTTCTTCAGGCTGTCCGGATTTTTCAGCATCAGGAGAAGGCATTGGTACAGCAAAAAGGATAAGCCCTTCCTGGGATGTCTGCACCACCTCAAGCCCTTGTCCTTCACGTGGCTGTAAAATGCCCATAGGCTGATAAACGGGGGCTCCGGGCTTAAAACTGGGATAGACCGATGTGAATTTACCGGACAAGTACCATTTTCCTTCCGGCTGCAGTACCAGGGCCCCATCAATAGCAATTCCTTTTACCGGGAAAGTCCCTTCCAACTTGTATGTATTTTCTACACTCTGGGGGACAAGTTTTATTAAAGGCATAGAAATAGCGCCCGTTGCATTTCCCTGCACCTGGAGAGGCACATTCAGGGTGGATATCCCTTCTGCTGTCTGGTGTTGCTTTGTCTCCGACGCGGCAGCAGCCTCTTTTTTTGCTGGCGCAGGTTTGTCAACGGGAACCGGAGCCGGAGAAGAGGGAATGCAGCCTGAAGCAAGTACAAAAAAGCACAACGCCAAAAGGAATACGCCTGTAAAAATGGCTTTCATACATTTTTCCCTTGTTACATGGACATGACAAAACTGCGGATCACCCACAAAACCAAAATTCCCGCAACAGGCGACCAATCAGTAAAACCCATGGAAGGCAGTGTGTTGCGGATCAGTTTCAAGTAAGGATCGATGATAGGATTGAGCCAGACATAGGGTCTGGCATAGATGTTCAGAGATAGAAATGGGGCAAGCCAGCGAAGAAGAAGCGCCATCATATACAGGGTAATCGCACTGTACAAAGCAGCGCCGAAGGCCGTTGGTGGAAGTATTGCAGTCTCAATCATGATTTCAGCCGATAATTTCTAAGTGCAGAATAAAGAGGTCCCCGAGAACTCAGCTCGCTGTTAAACAATACCACATTATCCGCCCGGAATTCCTGTCCGGAAAGCACCTCGCCCCCGGGTTCCGAAAGAACCTCTTCAGCACAAGGCGCAACAGCATTTCTTTTGATGCGTCCTATCGTTATGTGCGCTTTGAATTGCTTCTTTTCCTCAGGAAGCCCGGCATGCAATGCGGCTTTTTCGCAGATAGAGGCAAGGTGCTGTAAATCGCCCTGAATTATTCTTACGCCCACATAAAACACGGAAGGACGTTTTAAGGACGGAAACGCATTTATCCCAGCGAGCTGAAGAAAGGGAGCGGTGCATTCTGCCAGTCGCCCGGATAGCGTGTTGTGTATAACCTCCAGTTGTGCCTCCGTGATGGTTCCGTAAAATCGGAGGGTCAGGTGCAGATTTTCCGGGGGAACCCAACGCACAACAGACTGCAGGTTGTTCCTGCAGATGTCACTGCCTCTGTGTACAACAGCACGCATCTGCTCAGGAAGCGGAAGCGCGGCGAAGACCCTTAACTGCTTCGATTCTGAAGGCTCATCCTTCATGCTTCGGACACACCTCGGCTGAAACAGCATCTTCCCGAGCGGCACGTTCAGGCACGGAACGCCAGGCAATGATTGCCTCAATCACCATCCACAGCTGCAGAATAAGAATTGCCGTACCAAAGGCGATCAGAAGGTAATTTTTCTTTTCTGAAAATCCCGAAAGCTGATTGACAATTGCCCAGGCAGGCATGAGCAGCATAAGCAGAAGAGGAGGTATCGCAAAAAAGAGAGGTTTCCCGATCCAACGGAGGTAAAATATCACCACCATCAAAGCAAGCCCTGCGAGGAGCTGATTGGTTGCGCCGAAAAGGGGCCATAGAAGAAGCCCCCCGGAACCGGGTCCCTGCGGCCCCGGCAAAAATGCCAGTACTGCAGAGACACCGACAGCCACCAGCGTGGCAACAAATTTGTTGTTGAGCATTTTTACCTGAACAGCGTTGCCCATTTCCTGAATCACATAGCGATTAAGGCGTGTTGTCGTGTCGATGGTCGTCATCGCAAAACCTGCAATCATCACTGCCACCACACCACATGCAAGATCACGAGGGATTCCCAAAGAAGAAATCAGATTGCCCGCTCCTTCCACAAAAACCGCTATCGTGTGCGCCAGCGTCATTTTATCCCAGCCGACACCATAATAGTGGCTGAATGCTGCCTGACCGGTAAGCGTGCCGCTGTCCGTATGAATGAGCATGCCTACGCCTGCAACACAACTCAGAATAACCAGCACAGCCAACACTGCTTCAACAAGCATGGAGCCGTATCCGATAAACTGCGCGTCCCGCTCGTTGTCGATTTGTTTGGATGAGGTTCCAGACGAAACTACGGAGTGAAAACCGGAAACGGCACCGCAGGCAATCGTTATGAAAAGGAAAGGCATCAGCGGGGGCATCCCCTCCCCCACACTGCCAAGAGCCGGAGCAACAATAGGCGGTGCAGCAATTATAAGCCCGGCTACAAGAGCAAACAGAGCAACATACAACTGAAGGGAACTGATATAGTCCCGGGGCTGCAGCAACAGCCAGACAGGGAGCACACTCGCCAAAAAACAATAGCAGAGGATCAGGACCGTCCACAGACCTACAGAGGAATGCAGCGATTGGAAAAATGATGTGCCCTCTCCTGCAAAGAGCGGCATGTCCAGTTTCAGCGGCAGGTAATAGACACCTGCGTAGACCGTAAGATAAAGCAGACTCAAGGCGACAGCAGACGGAAAGAAAAGAGGCATCTTCATTTTATAGATGAGCACGCCCACACAAACAGCCAGAGGCATTGCAAACCAGACCGAAAAAACTGAGCCCGGATAAATGGAAAAGAGCGTGGCGATAATCAATCCGAAAACCGCTACAACCAGCGTCAGTGCGAAAAAAAGAATGCTCAGGAAAAGAAGGCGGCATCGGAAACTGATCAGCTTTCCTGACACATCGCCAATAGACTGCCCTTTATGGCGCATGGACACGACAAGAGAGCCCAGATCATGCACGGCACCCACAAAGATAGAGCCGAGCAGAACCCAGAGCAAAGCAGGAAGCCAACCCCATAACACGGCAATGGCGGGACCGACAATAGGCCCGGTTCCGGCAATGGAAGAAAAGTGATGCCCGAAGAGAACGGCTGGACGTGTGGCAACATAGTCTTTCCCGTCTGCGAGGGTATGGGACGGAGTAGCGGCATCGGGGTTCAAGGCAAATATTTTTCGTGCCAGCCAGCGACCATAGGTGTGATACGCCACCAGAAATCCAACAAAAGATCCGATTGCAATTAAGAGGGTCATCATGAACAGCCATCCTCATCGATTCGGCACAGACTGCATAAAGCAAGAGAAAAAAGGTGCCTCTTTTATTGTACAACCGCCGGCACTTTATTGGCAAGGGCTTTTTGCTGCAGCCTTCTGTCAGCACCTGGCCAGAATCAGGGATTCTCCAGCAAACCGGAGACCCAACACACAGCGTTCCTGTATAAATCTGCGACTGCTGCATTCCGGTAGGCGTGCGGGTCGTGCCCCAGGAGACAATGAAACACTCTCCCACCTGTATTTTCAACAACAAAAGCCATGGGGTAGACCTTCTGATCAACACAGGAAACAGCATCGCATAAGACAGTTATCGGAACTGTGCCCTCAAGACATGTATACAACTCATCTCTGGTTGTAAAGTCATGCATGGAGGCGACAACAGGGTGAGAAGACCCGGTCATCCGCACAGTAAATTCTCCGTACGGATCATGCCCTCTTAACGAAGGGTTCCAGATGCGCCCCGCAATTTTTTCAAAGGGAGCCCAATTCTGAAAAGCGCCGCAGCTGAAATGAGTAAAGACTACGCCCTTGCCGGATGCAACGTAGCGCTGAAAAGCCTCTCCTACGGCAGCGTCCAGTAAAAGGCGGTCATCGTAGTTCTTAAAATGAACCACTACAGCATCATAATAAGAAAGCAAGGGCGATCCGACCGTTGCAGGAGACTCCGTAACAGACAATTCCAGGCGTTGGTCTTTACGCAATTCTTCCGCAAGAACCCGGGAAGTTTTCTGCCAGTCATGACCCGGGTAATCATCACCTGTAATCAGCAGAACTTTTTTTTGGTTTTCCTGCGGTGTTTTGGACAGAACAGCGCATGCCTGCAGCACGGCACCGGCTCCGGCATGCCCGCCAACAGAGAAGGAAAAAGATCCGCAAGCCGCGAATTCTTGGGGAACAGGCAGTATGATCATAGCCGGCACTGGCTTGTCATTACTGAAAGCCGCGGCAGGAGCAGATGGCAGTACTGTTTCCCAGGGCTGTCCATCATGCTGCCGGAACTGCACGGACTGAAGCCGTCCCTGGCTGTCCGCATCCCACCAGTAAAGCGCGAGGAAATACGCTTTGTCTTTTTGTAGCCCGGAGACAGTGCTCACGATCCTATCGGCATCAAACCACGCCCACCCGGCACGCGCCTCCGTGGGTGGCTGCAGGCAGCACGTTGAGGAAGAAACAGACAGTTCCACGCCTTCGCCGCAGGCAGTCGAAACTTCATCCCCTGCCGCCAGCACCAGCACCAGCTCACACCCGTCAGGATACCGGAAATCGTCGGATGGCGGGTGAAAGACTCCGGCGGCGGCGGCTGACGCAATGCCGACCATACAGGCAAAAAGGGTACAGCGATGGAAAAACCGGGAACGGATTCTGTTTTGGCTGAGGAGAAGGTTCATGGTTCTGTTTCATTCAGAGGGTGAACACGAATGTTACGGTACCATACTTCTCCGCCATGATCCTGCAGTGCGATAAGCCCCTCCAGTGGAAGCTCGGCATAGGCAAGTGAAAATTTTCCGTAAGGCTTTGTCAGGAGAGAGAAATCCGTGTCGATCACTTTCACGCCATTCACAGTAACCTTCACTTCCCTGCCCTCACAGCGAATATCATAAGAATTCCATTCACCTGCAGGCAATGCCATGTTATACATAGGACAAACCATGTCATAGATCGCGCCGGTACCGGTTCTGCAGGGAACAGTACCATAATCATCCAGCACCTGCACTTCAAAGCCTCTTCGGACAGGATCGTTTTCAATGGCTCTTAGAAACACGCCGCTGTTCGTACGAGGCGCCACTTTAAATTCCAAATGCAGTTCAAAATCCGAGAAACTGCGTCCCTTAAAACCAGCGTAGCGCAGTTTACCCATGGCTTTGCCGAAAAGATGCAAAATCCCGTCTCGGATTTCAAAAATATCCAGAGAATCGGTAATATTCACCCATTGACTCTGATGCTCTGCGTCCAGCAGATCAATCCACCCTTCGCCATGCGGCGCCGCTGTTGGCGCCCCTTGAGGCCTGGGTTTTGTCTCAGAAAATAAGAAGCGCCATGCCCCGTAGGCGACAAGCAACGTGCACACCAAGGTCACGATAATGTTCACAGCAATGATTTTTTTCATGGCATTTCCCTTTTCGGAAGGCATTTAAAGCACGCCTCACACTGTACGCCACTTTCATCCTTGCTGTCAATAGAGCCGGAAACCCCTTGAAATAGTTTTGTTTTTACTGCTTTTTTATTTTACGGGAACTGCCGGAATTATTTTCTGTTTGTTTCACCTTAAAAAAAACGGGTTTATTTCGGAAGCCGGCTTGATTCATCCCCGTTATTTTTCGCTAGAATGGTGTATCAGTCGGTTTCAGCCGGATCATGTAAAAGCCCTTCGTGCCTCCTACCGGGGGCATTCATAAAGGATGGTTATGGCAGTAATTCTTGTCACCGGTTCCGCCGGGCTTATTGGCTCAGAAAGTGTCCGCTATTTTTCCGGACAGGGGCGCACTGTTATCGGTCTGGATAATGACATGCGCGCTTATTTTTTCGGCGACGGCGCATCAACAGGCAAGATGGCACGAGATCTGCAGGAGCAGTTTCCCCGGTACATTCATCACAATACAGATATCCGGGATTATACAGCCCTGTCCGCTATTTTTTCGGAATACCAGTCGGAGATTCACGCTGTTATTCATACGGCGGCACAGCCCAGCCATGACTGGGCGGCACGGGAACCCCTCACCGATTTCGGTGTAAATGCGCAGGGAACGCTGCACTTGCTGGAACTCACCCGCCAGTATTGCCCCGATGCGGTTTTTATTTTCACCAGTACCAACAAAGTGTATGGCGACCGCCCTAATTCCCTTCCTCTGATCGAAAAAGAAAGCCGGTGGGAACTGGATCCGGGACACCCCTATGCGCTTCACGGCATCGACGAATGCATGAGCCTTGATCAGTGTAAACATTCCATTTTTGGTGCTTCAAAGGTTGCTGCGGATATCATGACCCAGGAATACGGGCGTTACTTCGACATGAAGACCATGGTCTTTCGTGGGGGTTGCCTGACAGGCCCGGGCCATGCCGGTGCCGAGCTGCACGGTTTTCTGGCGTGGCTGATGAAATGCGCCGTGACGAAGACGGAATATAGGGTTTTCGGATATAAAGGAAAACAGGTCCGGGACAATATCCACAGCGCTGATCTGGTATCCTGCTTCGATGAAGCCATCAGGGCACCACGAAGCGGAGAGGTCTACAATATCGGTGGCAGCCGTTTCAGCCATTGTTCCCTGCTTGAAGCGGTGTCGCTTTGCGAAGAAATCAGCGGCAATCCCATGCGGGTGCACTATGAGGATAACAATCGCATCGGCGATCATATCTGGTGGATCAGCGACACACGCAAGTTCCAACAGCATTATCCAGAATGGAAACAGCGTTATGATCTGAAATCCATTCTTCTGGAAATTTATAATGCCTTGAGCCAGGGATCATCTGCATGACGGAAAGCAAAAACAGTTTGCTCTACTCCATCCTTATTCCTGCATACAATGAAGCGGAAAATCTTCCTCCCACTCTGGAAAAGCTGGCGGCACTGCTGCGCCGGGAAAAAATCCCTTTCGAACTTCTGGTTGTGAATGACAACAGCAAAGACGACACAGCGCTTGTTCTGGAACGCCTGAAGACCGACTACCCCGAGCTGAAGGTGGTGAATAATACGCCACCCGGAGGTCTCGGACGCGCCATCCGATGCGGGTTACGCCATTTCAAAGGAGATGTTGTTGCTATTGTCATGGCGGACAGCTCCGATGCGCCGGAAGATGTGGTCGCCTGTTACCGGAAAATTGAAGAAGGTTACGACTGTGTTTTTGGATCCCGCTTCCGAAAAGACAGCAGAGTCACCATGTATCCTCCTGTAAAACTTTTCTGCAATCGCATCGTTAATCATGCGATGCGTCTTCTATTTATGACCAGGCACAATGATCTGACCAATGCCTTTAAAGTCTACCGACGACATGTAATAGAAAGTATCAGCCCGCTTCAGGCGGCCCATTTTAATATTACTATTGAGATGTCTCTTTCCGCACTGATCCGGAAATTTCGTATTGCTGAGATACCTATTTCCTGGAGCGGGCGCACCTGGGGTCAGTCCAATCTAAGACTGCGCGAAATGGGGCGCCGCTATCTATGCACCCTGCTGATGATCTGGTTTGAGCGGATCCTGATTCTGGACGACCTGCTTCGGGAAACCTATCCGCACACCGATCAGACGGAGAAATAAAGACGCCGGGTCTGTATTTCTGCGAGTGCTTGTAAGGTCTTGTCAATTGTTAGTATAATTCTATGATGCTGAATTTTCAGCGTTGGCGTTGCAAAACTCCGCTTTCTTTGTGGCTGGATGAGTTGGCTCCCCGAATTTCAAGGAAAATATCCCCTTTATCATGAATAATTTCCTCAAACATATCTCTTTGTGGATTGTGCTGCTGATTATTGTAGTCCTGGCCATGTCCAACCTGACAAAAATGCAGAGCGACAAACGGCCGCTGGGCGAACCGGATTTCGTCACGCAGCTTTCGCAAAACAACATTGAGTCCGTCGTCATTAAAGAAGCAGGTGCCAACCTCAAAGAAATCAAAGTCAAGTTCCGGGAAAAAGTCGACAACAACACCTCTTTTGACTTTAAAACAGATAATTTCCGGGACGAATGGCGCGCAAAACTGGATGATCAGGGCGTTCCTTATGAATTTCAGGTTGAAAGCACACTTTGGCAGGGTCTGCTAATCAATTTGCTCCCCATGCTTCTGATATTCGGCATTATCTGGTTTTTCATGTTTCGCCAAATGCAGAGTGGCAATTCAAAAGCCATGTCTTTCGGGAAAAGCCGCGCACGCATGGCAGGCCAGGGCGAAAAAGAAATTACCTTCAAGGATGTTGCCGGTGTAGACGAAGCCAAGGAAGAACTGGAAGAAATTATTGAATTCCTTAAAGATCCGAAAAAGTTCTCCCGACTGGGCGGTCGTATCCCTAAAGGAGTGCTTTTGGTAGGCTCGCCGGGGTCGGGAAAAACCCTTTTAGCTAAAGCGGTTGCCGGAGAAGCAGCGGTGCCGTTTTTCAGCATCAGTGGATCCGATTTTGTCGAGATGTTCGTCGGCGTTGGTGCGAGTCGTGTTCGCGATCTTTTCCAGCAGGGGCATAAGCATGCGCCCTGTATCATTTTTATTGATGAAATCGATGCGGTGGGTCGTCAGCGCGGTGCAGGCTTTGGCGGGGGGCACGACGAACGGGAACAGACACTCAACCAATTACTTGTTGAAATGGACGGTTTCAATACCAACGACGGCGTGATTCTAATGGCCGCCACCAATCGCCCGGATGTTCTTGATCAGGCGTTACTGCGTCCCGGACGCTTTGACCGTCAGGTTGTCGTTCCCAATCCGGATATTTCCGGTCGTGCCGCTATTTTAGACATTCATATCAGAAACCAGAAGATACCCCTTGCCACCGACGTCGATATCAGCGCCATAGCCCGTGGCACCCCTGGATTTTCAGGTGCCGATCTGGCAAACCTTGTGAATGAGTCGGCGTTAATTGCGGCCCGTCATAATGCAGAAGCCGTGCACCGCCAGCACATGGAAGATGCGAAAGACAAAATTCTCATGGGGCCTGCCCGACGCAGCATGATTTTAAGCGACAAAGATAAACTTGCCACGGCATACCATGAAGCAGGACATACGCTTGTGGCGCGGCTCACCCCGGGCTGTGATCCCATCCATAAAGTCACCATAGTCCCCCGCGGCATGGCTCTGGGTGTCACAAGCTCCCTGCCTGAAGAAGACCGCCACAGCCTTACCCGCTCTTACTGTCTGGCTTCTATCCGTGTGTTCATGGCGGGGCGTGCCGCGGAAGAAATTGTGTACAGCGAATTCACAAGCGGCGCCTCCAATGATCTGAAACGCTCCACCCAGTTAGCGCATAAAATGGTATGCGAATGGGGCATGAGCGACTTAGGCCCTCTTACCTTCGGCAGCAACGATGAAGTGTTTCTCGGGCGCGATTTCACAAAAATGCGGGATTTCAGCGACGAAACTGCTTCCGCCGTTGACCGTGAAATACACCGTATCTGCGACACCTGTTACAGGGAAGCCAAGGAACTTCTGGAAACGAACCGGGCAGTTCTGGAGGCGCTTGCTCAAACACTCTTTGAAAAAGAAACGCTCATGGCAGAAGAAGTGGATGCCATCATCGTTGAAACGGGCGGACCGGATCTGCTTCCTTTGCGAAAGACTCCGGAAGAGAGCACCCCTGCAGCTCAGGAACCTGTCACTGAAGGTATTTCGGACATACAGGCGCCGGAAGTACCCGATGCTGAAGCGCAGATCACTCCCCCGCCCCTCGAACCTTTGAGCGAAAACCCCTGAACGTTTTCCAAAATGAGCATGCCGTCGGCTGTATGCCCGCCCGGCACATACCGGAGTCCATGAAACGATGGAATATCGCAGCGATACGCTTCAGAATCCTCAGAACTCCGCGACACGCGTGATGGGTATACTGAATATCACCCCTGATTCCTTTTACGACGGCGGCTTGTATCATGCTGAAAACGCGGCACTGCAGCATTTGCAGGAACTGGTGGATCAGGGCGCTGACATCATCGACATCGGCGGAGAATCGAGCCGTCCCGGAGCTGACCCTGTACCTGCAGATGAGGAAAAGAAACGCATTGCCTCCGTGCTGCCGGCAGCAGTCGCTTCGGGGATTCCTGTCTCAATCGATACCATTCACGCTGCGACTGCCCGTTTTGCTCTGGAGGCAGGCGCCTGTATCATCAATGACATCTCCTCATTTCGCCACGACCCCGCCATGGCAGCTCTTGCTGCGGAGCACGAGTGCCTCTGTATTCTGATGCATATGCAGGGTACGCCGAAAACCATGCAGGCCGCTCCCTGTTACAAAGATATCATTTCCGATATCATTGATTTTTTTAAAGAACGGATCGATTTCGCACTGAAAGAGGGCGTAGCAGAAGAGAATATCTGGCTTGATCCGGGTTTTGGCTTCGGTAAAACAGTGGCGCATAATCTTGAACTGCTCCGCCGATTTGAGGAATTCCAGGTGCTCGGTTTTCCGCTTGTCCTAGGCACATCCAACAAATCCACCATCGGGACAGTGCTGAATCTTCCGCCCGACGAAAGGCTTGAAGGCACAGCCGCAACGGTAGCAATAGGAATCATGAAAGGAGTACACTGTATTCGCGTGCATGATGTACGCGCCATGTCCCGTGTCGCAAAGATGTGCGATGCTGTACTCGGACGGGATGCGGGGCAGACTCCTTAGCAACAGAAGAAGGGTGAATCCGCTATGATAGAACTGGGCGTCAACATCGATCATGTGGCAACATTGCGGCAGGCAAGGCGCGGTCTTTTTCCTGATCTTGTTGCAGCTGCCAAGGTCTGCGAACTGGCAGGAGCACACCAGATAACAGTCCATCTCCGTGTTGATCGGCGTCATATTCAGGATTCGGATATATTTGCATTAAAACAGGTCCTTTTACTGCGTATGAATCTTGAAATGGCAGCCGAAGAAGAGATTATTGCCATTGCAGAAGAGCTCCGCCCGTATACAGTCTGTCTGGTACCTGAAAGCAGACATGAAATTACAACCGAGGGCGGTCTTGATGTGGCGCATCAGATAAGCAAGCTGACGGAAGTCACCGCCCGATTGCACAGCAAAGGCATTCTCGTCAGCACTTTTATTGATCCTGAACCTGTGCAGATAGAAGCATCTGCCGCCATTGGCGCTGATGCGGTTGAGTTCCATACAGGTGCTTATGCTGCTGCTTCAGGCGAAGCTGCATTGAGAGAACTGGCACGGGTCCGCGAAGGTGCTGCACTGGCAAGCAGCATTTCTCTTGACTTTCATGCCGGGCACGGACTCAGCATACGCAACCTGCGCCCTGTCGCCAGGATCCCTCTGCTGCGCGAGGTGAATATCGGTCATGATATAGTTGCCCGAGCTCTCTTTATCGGCCTTGAACCGGCAGTAAAAGAGATTCTCACTATCCTTAAAGAAGAGAGCCGGGACTGAGCGACTCTTTTATCTCCCGAGGTGCTTTCAGAAGCAGTTTTTTCTATTTCTAACGAGAAACCCTTAAGCGCCAGCTATGAAACTGCCGGCGCGCAATACAGAAAGTGCAGGCAATGGCAATTACAAAAACACGGATTATCGATGGTAAAAAAACAGCAGCAGCCATTTTAGAAGAACTGAAGTCCAAAACAACGCAATTAAAAGAAAAGAAAATCGAGCCGGGGCTGGCAGTGGTGCTGGTAGGTGAAGATCCCGCCAGTCAGGTCTATGTGCGCAGCAAGCGTAAAACCTGCGCTGAACTGGGTATTCAATCTTTCTCTCATGATTTGCCTGCCAACTGTACGGAAAAACGGCTGTTGACACTGATTCATAAACTAAATGACGATCCCCGTGTTCATGGCATTCTGGTACAGATGCCACTGCCGAAACACCTGAATGAAAAGCGTGTTCTTGAAGCCATTCGCCCGGAAAAAGACGTTGACGGGTTTCATCCTGTCAATGTCGGCCGCCTGCTGAACGGCGAAGAAGGTTTTGTCCCCTGCACTCCCGCCGGATGTCTGGTACTGCTGCAGCGATACGGTATCCGTCCTGAGGGCAAACATGTTGTAATTGTCGGTAGATCCAACATTGTCGGCAAGCCGCTTGCAGCACTTCTAATTCAAAAAGCAGACAACGCCAATGCGACAGTGACCATCTGCCATTCGCGTACCCGAAATATAGCCCGATATACCCGGGAAGCGGACATTCTTATAGCCGCCATGGGCGTTCCTGAATTTATAAAACCGCGCATGGTTCGCGAAGGCGCTGTGGTAATTGATGTCGGCGTGAACCGCATTGCCGATGCCAGCAAAAAAAGCGGCACCCGTCTGGTTGGTGATGTTGCTTTTGCGGGAGTTTCCAAAAAGGCAAAAGCAATTACACCGGTACCGGGCGGTGTCGGTCCCATGACGATTGCCATGCTGATGGCAAATACCATCCGGGCTGCCGAGCTGCTCGCCCGCTAAAATGGTTTTCAGCGCCGAAGCCTGTGACAGAAAGGAAGAAAGATGAACCGACTGCTTTTTACAGCGCTGAGCCTTATGGTTTGCGCCGGAGTTTATGCGGAAGTGCCGCTGAAAGTAATGACCTTCAATGTCCGATATGGTACGGCTCTGGATGGAGAGAATGCCTGGCCCCATCGGAAGGACATACTGATTAAAACCATTCGGGATCAGAGCCCGGATCTTCTCGGCCTGCAGGAATGTCTTGCCATGCAGGCTGATTACATTCAGGCTGCCTTTCCCGAATACCGCTGGTTCGGTATTGACCGAGACGTCACCGGCAAAGGAGAGATGACCTGTATCTTTTACCGCCATGCCGATTTGTATCCCGTTGAAAGCGGTAATTTCTGGCTCTCCGAAACACCTGAAATACCGGCTTCCATTTCCTGGGACTCAAGCCTGACCCGAATCGCTACCTGGGCACGCTTTTATCATAAGGAAAGCAAAAGCTGGATCCATTATTACAATACTCATCTGGATCACCGGGGCGAAGAGGCGCGGGTTCAGGGCATCACTTTGATCAGCAAACGTATGGCTGCACTTCCCGACGGCTCTGTTGCCATTCTGACCGGAGACTTTAATGCGTCGGCAGAAAAAAGCAGAGCCTATGAAGTCGCCATGGAAGAAGGCTTTACCGATGCCTGGATCGCAGCGGAAAAACGCGAAGGCCCTGAAGTCACTTTTACTGCATTTAAAACCCCGAATTTGGATAAAAAAGACCGGATAGACTGGATTCTTTTTAAGGGATCTGTCAGAGTGTCCCGGTGCGAGACCATTACCTACAGTGAAAACGGGCGCTATCCTTCCGATCATTTCCCAGTATGCGCCACGCTGCATATTGCCGTGCCCTGAGCAGCACGCCCCGTCTCTAAAACAACCCCTGTCACTTCGGCATCTGGCTTGCCCCGACACTGAAGTTGATGGGGGTTATTTTATTCAGCAGCGATCCCGCAAAACCGTGGGACATGCCAAGAATAAAAAGATTATGGCTTTGCAGAAACACAAAAGTACCGAAAAGACCGCCGAAAAACGTAAACACCATCAGCCAGAAATTCGGCAGATGGACTAGCGTGAACGCTGTGGCGGTACACAGGCATGCTTTCGTCAATTCCCAACGGCTTTTCTCCACAGGAAAAGCCCTGCTGAAAAGGACGCCGAAATATCCGGCAAAGATCAATTGCTGTACCCAGCCCCAGGTAACGTAGCCTGCCCATTGCCCGAAAATGGCGAGCGGGTCTGCCAGCGCGGTCAGACGTTCCCGTGCCGGCGCACCCCTGAGCCGAAAATGGTGCCAGGGCTCCAAATACTCACGAAGCGGCTCAAGAATAAACTGAAAGACTAAATTAAAAATTAAAATCATGACAATGGAGCCAAGAATAAAGGCGATTACAAAACGGAAGTGCCTGGCAAAATTATCAAGCCTTAGCATGAAAGGGAAACCGACAGCAAACCACAGAATATTCAGAAGCAGAAGAAGCCCCATGATGAAAGCGATTTTCCCGGCAACGCTGTCACCGTAGTACTGGCTGTATCTCTGGTCAATCTCCTCAGAAAAGGTGAAAGCCGCGGATATGTAAAGAACCGTCATGAACAGCAGAATTCCGGCAACGACTTTTTTATGCTTCAGAAAAAGCGGGCCTTCCCCGTCGTAGCCGCGATAGTAGCGGACAGGGTTGCCTAATCCCCTGAACTCCCAAAAGTAAAGACTGAGCCCGCGGCCCAGCTGATGGGGATGTAAAAACAGACATTGCTCATAACGGTAATGGACAACGGGAGAAAATATGAACATCCAGAGAATGGCGGGAACACCGACAATTACGCGGAAATTCTGAGTAGCCCCTTTGCTCATCCAGTATTCGCACCATACAACGGCCATCACCACGGCAAAGGCTGCCCATGCCTCAATGAAGTTCCACCACCGAATTCTGGACAGATAAGCGGCCGGCACATCGGAGGAGGTCACAATAAAGCCGGCATCCTTCTCCAGTTCAATCGTTGTAAAACTGCGTTTTAATGACTTAAAAAACATAACTGCGTTCCTTGCCGGAAGTGGTCGAGGGTTAACATGAAAAAATAACAGCAGCACATTTTAGCCGTTATTCTGTTTGTCTGCAAATTCAGGTGACCTGCCGCCTACTGTTCCTTTGACTGAAGTTGCACTGCAAAAGTTTTTTTTGTATAGTTGCCCTGATTTTCAACTCCAAAAGAAAGTGAGCATAATGGGAAAGCAAACCGTTCGTTTTCAGTGTCACCATTCCGGACATTGCTGCCGGGACGTTGTCTGCCTGCCAACCCCCTGGGACGTTCTCCGTATTGCCATGAATATACATCGGGATCCCCACGACTTCATAGAATTTTTAACTCCTGATGAAATCGAAGGAGTGTCAAAATCGGATCCCACCTGGCTGATTATCGGAGACAATCGCTACATCATGGCACTACAGCGTACTCCGGAAGAGGGCTGTTTTTTTCTGGACAGAAAAACCTATCACTGTACAATCTATGAGCACCGCCCTCTTTTGTGCCGGCTGTATCCTTTCAAACTGCATGAAACGCGCACTGGAGAGTTCAGCCACTTCAGTTTGCATCAGGATGTGGGCTGCCCGAGATTTCGGGACGGAGTGGTTGAAACTGCACCTCTGTATGATCTCTACCTGCAGGACAAAATGCATCAGGAAGATTATGTGAAGCTTGTAAATAGGTTCAATGCGCTGGAAGACGACAGCCGCAGCCCGGAGCATTTTCTGGATCTTTTTGTGGAGGTGGTGCAGGCAGAGGACGAGGAAGGCTAAAAACGTATTATGCCTTTTCGATCGCTTTGACCAGATCCTTGCGGACGGGATAAACACGGGGCCCGTATTCAATATACCAGTAGGGATCTTTATCGTGCACCTGATCGGCGGGCTGAGTGAGTCCGCTGTGAAAATGAACAATGAAAGCTTTCTTGTCTGAAGGCTTCGCCTGGGGCTGTGCGATTTGCATGCCTGCTCCCGAAGATCCAGAAACTGCCATCACCGGCATTTTCGCCCCTTTTGCATAGGCCTCTTCGAATGCCATAACCATGCGCACGTAGTTTTTTGTTTCCTCAAAAGGCGGGATCCCTTTATGTTTTTTTACATTTTCCGGTCCCGCATTATAAGCCGCCAAAGCAAGCCGCTTGTCATTAAAAAGACTGAACATCTTTGACAGGTACTGCGTACCGCCTGCCACATTCTGCGTAGGATCAAAAATATCCGTAACCCCCATTTCTGCAGCAGTACCCGGCATCAATTGCATCAGCCCTCGGGCACCTGCCGGTGACACCGCATTCGGATTGAAATTGCTTTCTGCGCGGATGACCGCATAGACGAGAGGCTCGCTCAGGCCGTACAGGGAAGCGTAACGGCTTACAATGGCGCGTAAATTCTCGTCTGTCACCACTTTAGGCTGCGCCACAGGGGTAGGCTTGTACTGAGGCGGCAAAGGAATCCGTTCGTACTTAATTACCACTTCAACAAAATCACGGCGGTGCTTATATTTTTCCGGGCGGTTGGTAAAAGTGACAGCCCCGTCTTTGCCCTGGAACTGATGTAAGGTTCGTTCGCTGCGGTTGGCAACCACAGTGCGTTCGGCAGGCTGTGCCACCGCTGTGAGACACATGCAAAAAAGAGAAAGGAGCACCGGCGCAAGCACAGCAATCCGTTTCTCATGAGTGACAGGCATCAGCAGTTTCCTATGAATTCCCATAATAGTCAAGAGTATACCATGACCGCCGAAAAGACGCAAGCGCAAAAAAAGGCGGCATGCTTTTTTGATCAGGGCACTCCCTGCGGTTGTATAATTTTTTTTAACGAATAAAGGCTTTCCCATGAAAAAAGAATTTGTAAGCATTCTTAAATGCGCCGACGCAGCAGAAGCCGCTTTTTATACAGACTATCTTGCCGCCCGCGGCATCCCGGTGACCAACACGATCGAAACCATGAGGGCGTGGACAGGGCGTTATGCACAGCTAAGCGGAAAGCCCGTGCTTCGCGTACAAAAAGAATACGTAGCTGAAGCACGCAAACTGCTTAAGGAAGTGCCGGAAGCGGACTATTCAGAAATGGAACAACTGGCGGAAAAGCAGGCGGAAACATGGCTGGAAACTGATACTCTCGATCACTGCCCGCTGTGCGGCTCTTCCAAAATTGATTCCATTCCTGCGGGCAGTCTCGCAGGGTGGCTCGTTTGGCTTTTTAGCCTCGGACTGTTTAAGCCCGATGGCACTCCTTTCTGGGTCTGCCGTGACTGCGACTGGGATTCACGCCGAAAATAAACAAAGGCTGCTGCCTGATCGGAGGATCCAGACAGCAGCCTGACATATTACGTGATGTGATAAAATCAGCCCTGACGCGCTTTGAAGCGGGGGTTCTTTTTGTTAATTACATAGAGGCGCCCTTTTCTGCGGACAATTTTGCATGCAGGATGGCGTTTCTTGGCGCTTTTCAGAGAGGATAACACACGCATTACTGATACTCCTTAACATTACTATTTGAAAAAGTGATAGACAGAATAATTACACCTCTTCCCTCAACCTCTATAGGGTAGCGTATTTAACTACGCTATGTCAAATTTTTGTCTCCGGTATTCATCGCGCGGGTTCAAATTCGAAACGCAATTATTGAGAAACAAAAAAGGAGACATTGCGGCTCTTTTCGGTAGAATAAGATTTTCAACAAAACAACCGAAGGAGTACACAATGTCCCCACACCATTTTACA